>Ga0209064_1000709_pt1 | contig 70030 bp, 58 predicted proteins | sample Inofromicrocosms_FD_187498 | JGI IMG/M metagenome (GOLD analysis project Ga0209064, IMG submission 187498) | Mouse cecum microbial communities from Vienna, Austria - Inoculum for glucosamine and mucus D2O microcosms (SPAdes) (version 2) | ecosystem: Host-associated > Mammals > Digestive system >...
TTGTGCCTGTTTGAGTGAATGCTATATCTTTCAATTTACTCCACACCCAATTATTCGGCAAATCGAACGGAATTTCAATCACTTCATCTTTGGCTTTCCCGTCGATGTGTTCGTAATAGCAGTTATCATCACCTTTGTAGATGTAACTGTCTACATATTTCTTGCCGAGTTGGGCTTTCTTTTCGGCACGTATTTTCTCTAACAACACGCTTGCCGGCTCGTCGCTTTCGTCCTGCGGAACGAGTTTTCCCTGAATTGCGTATTGTAAAATTGATTTCTTTAATTTATCATAAATCTCATTATCGAGTTTAGATTTTGCTTGTTCTAATTTGTCGTATTCTTCAATAAGCGGCTCAAACTTTTCAATTTTCTCTATGATTTGTTGTTGTTCATTAATAGGTGGAATAGGCACAAGCAACCGAGTAATATATTCTGACTTAACATTATTTATATTCGTTCCTTGCGCTTGCGTTCTAATATGTTCTCTATAATAGTCCGTAGCAAAAATCAACTTAATATACTCAACAAGTTCACTAAATAGAGGACGTACTATACGTAAAAACGCACCAATTTGTGTATTGTCTATTTCTTTATTTATATATCCAGCTTTACCTATAACAGTTTTACTGCCCGTTGACGCTACTATCAATATATCATTTAATTTAACTTGTTTTTCATTATCCTTGTAGTTTTCTGGAAGAAAAACATCATCATCAAATGTTAAAACTTGCAGATTTTGTATATTACCACCGCGAAGTATTCTTATGCCATTTTTAGCGACATCTTTCTTATCGTAGGATACGCCGCTTATTATTGAAATTAAATACCCTAATCTAACCCAGCACCAACTATCAGGTATCTCAAAAGGCAATTCATTCTCTATGCAAACAGGTTCATTATTCCCAATCTTCTCATAATGGCGATTATAAGTAAATTATTTCGGTGGTTATTTATTTGTGTTAAAGGGTTAATTTTGGTATAATATAATAAAAACATTTGGGGTTATTATGCCTATAATTCATTACAAATTTGCGGACGGACATACAGAAGAAATCGAGGTAACGAAAGAAGGTGCGACGATGTTTTAGCAGTTGGCAAGTACGCAAATAAAAAACCGCTTATTATCTTATAAGCGGTTTTTTATTTTGGAGCTGCTAACCGGACTTGAACCGGTGACCTCGTCCTTACCAAGGACGTGCTCTACCTGCTGAGCCATAGCAGCGCATTAAATTTTGCCGATTTTCGTAACGAGAGTTCTTTACGTTATTATAAAACTACGCTATGATATCGCTACTGTGATTTTATTAGTAACAAGCGTCCGACATCAAAATCGGACGCTTGTCAGTGGTGACTCCTAGGAGATTCGAACTCCTGAACCCGCCGTGAGAGGGCGATGTCTTAACCACTTGACCAAGGAGCCACAATTCATTGCTTTAGTATCTTATCATAATATTGTTGCATTGTCTAGCGATTTTTGATAGATTTTTACGGAAAATTACGACAAAACGCGGTAGTATCAAAATAATCGTTAGAATATCATTGTAATGAGTATATAAAATATATCGGTTCAATGCGTTTCATATTTTAGCGTTAATATGATCGCTCCTATTATCGGCGTTTCGACGTTTTGTTAATGATACTAATAATTCTGTAATAGAATTTCTTTTTATTATAACAATATTAAAAAAGTCATATTATAAAGTATATGATAATCGCTATTTATTGTTAAAATACTAAAGATACTTTTTATTAATCGCAGTAAGGCGGATAAATATAAAAATTACGCTAAGCAAAATCGATGTTTTTTGAAATACTTTGCAATCGTACGGTAGGAGAGATTTGCAAGTAAAAATATATCGCTTCGGATTATTGTCGGTATATTTTGAAAATTTCAAATCAAATACAGACTCATTATGCTCCAAATGTATATCGACAAAGATATAAAGTAAAATTATCGTAAAACAATTAGAAGTTTATCAAAACGTATTGACAGGCGAATTTTTGTATGGTAATATTTAGACGTAGATAAAAATGTTTTTGACAGCGCGAGGACAGGATGCAGAAAACTTTCAAGGCATTAAGCGATAAGACGAGGAGAGAAATACTTGTTCTATTGAAAAACGGAGAGATGAGCGCAGGTGAGATAGAGTCGCATTTCGATATGACGTTTGCGACGGTATCGCATCATCTCAGTATACTCAAAGACGCTAATCTCGTGCAGGACGTTAAGAAAGGCAAATACATCTATTACGAACTCAACACATCGGTATTCGACGATCTCATTGCGTTCTTTATGGGAATAAAAGACGCGAAGAACGTGAGAGACGATATAGCCGAGATAGCGGAGAGAGAAGACGAAGAAAAGTAATATCGTGGAAAAAGTAAAAAGCTCTCTTAGCGACAGCAGATATTATGTATGAGAGTTGCATCGAAAAAATCAAAGCTATTATGTAATATGATAAAAACGTAAATATTCGGAGGGAAATAATGTGAGAAATTATATGGAGCAAAGATGTCGGAAAATTATTCTGATAGAGGGCGGTTGTTTTTTATTTATGCTTGCTTTCGGAATAATAATGATGTGTTTATTCGGCGGTAACAGTAATACGAAATTGGCGATTACTTTGAAAATATGCGCATTTTTTATTATTATCATACCGTTTGATATTTTTGCATTTCTTGTGCCGGCGATTTACTGCTTCGTCAAACTGCGAGATGTAAAAAAGGATGAGCAGCGTATCGAACGTAGTGTAGGCGTTGTAACTAATTGGAACAGGAGTTCGTGGCGAAAAGAGTTGAGTAAGGTATTTCTCAATGTTGACGGCAAAGAGTATCCCTCTTACGATTGCTTCTATTATAATGAAGCGTCGAAAATCGTAGGTAAGAGCGTGGAATATTTTATACATAACGGTAAAGTCGTCATAACGAAAGTGCTGAACTGATATTTGCATCGACATGATTTAGTTGTAATTTAAGTTTTGCGAATGATCGTATTGCAGTTGACATTGTGAGAATAAAGAAAGTTTAGGTCAAACAAAAACCTAATAGCGGTTGTGAAGAATAGTTTTGGTGAAAAGGAGAGAAGTAGGTAGGTTATGGAAGCAAGGACGTTAAGCGGAAGGGCGAGGATCGCGACGATCATTGCCGTGTGGGTCACGGTAGCCCTTGATTTTGCTATCGCGGGTATCGCGTACGCGCTTTTGCCCGATAAGATTCCGAATTTGTGGACGATAAACGGAGCGGTGAATGAATTGGTGGATAAGAACATAACGGTGTTCATACTGCCGATAGCGGCGTTCGTCAGTCAGTGCGCGTTGGCGGTTTTGCCGCATATCGACCCGAATAAAGGCAATTACGCGAGATTCGAAAAATCGTATATGACGCTTAGGGCGTTCATATCGGGTATGATACTGACGCTCGTTATCATGCACATGATAAGGCTGAAGTTCTACGAATACGGGATATCGTATTCGATATTCAAATTGGTCATCGCTTTGTACATAGTGCTTATCGGCAACTTGCTTCCGAAAATCAAGCGTAACTATTTCATAGGACTGACCAATCCGTGGAGCGTGGCGAGCGAAAAGGTTTGGTTCTTGACGCATCGTTTCGGCGGACGGTATTTCATAGGTATAGGAGCGATGCTTGCGATCCTTTCGTTCTTCGAACCTATCGCTGTGAATATCGTATATTGGTGTCTTATCGTGACGCTGTTTGCCGTTCCGACGGTATATTCTTTCGAAAAATATTACGTGAGAATAAAGAAGAAAAATAACGACAGGGAGGTGTGACTATGACGTTTTGGCAAGAGTTTGCATTGGTATTTACAGGTATGGGAGTGATCCCTGCGATATGTCTTATAATTGGAATAGGTCTTGTGATCACGGAGATGTTCATTCCGGGATTCGGGGTGTGCGGGATATCGGGAACTATTCTTATAATAGCCGGTATCGCTATCCGCGTTGCATATGCGGGCGAAGGAAATCCCGTTATACAGTTCTTCGTTTTGCTGTTTTTGGTGCTTGCCGCGCTTGGCATAGGATTTATGATAATGTTGCGATCAGTAAAAAAAGGATTGCTTTCCCGAACGCCGATAGTAGAGAACGAAACGGCGGTCCCGACGGGTATTACGGCGGGAACCGAGGACTATTCGTCGCTCGTCGGCAAAGTCGGCATTACTATAACGACTCTTCGTCCCATGGGTATGGTGTCTATCGAAGGCAAAACTTACGATGCGACGGCGCTATACGAGTTCATACGCAAAGACGAATTGATAAAAGTAGATAGTGTCGAAGGCGGAAAGATAGTCGTTCGGAGAAAGGAGACGGAGCCGTCTAAGGAAACCGATAAGACGGATGAACACTCAAGTATATCGGAGAAATAACTTTTCATATATAATTAAATAAAGATATTGCTGATACCGAAATGGTTTCAAAGGATCGGTATTGAGCGATATAAAATCAAAACACGGTTATATGTACGTCAAAAACGTATATAACATATAAAAATTTGGAGGTAAAGGATATGTTTATGAATATGGCTACTGCGCTTGCCGACGTGTACGAGGCTATGTCGCCCGACGTCGGAGCGATCATCGGCATTACTGTCGGAGTCATAATTGCGGTAATTATTATTATCGCGCTCTTTGTATTGCTGCCTGTTGCGACGTGGTTCAGAGCGCTCGTATCGGGAGCAAAGGTTTCTATGGCGAGACTTGTAGGTATGAAGCTTCGTAGAAACAGTATGAAAATGATAGTAGAGGCGTATATCAGCGCTAAAAAAGCGGGACTCGACATAGCTATTGATTCTCTTGAGACGCACGCGATGGCGGGAGGCGACGTCAATAAGGTCGTTTACGCGCTCATTTCGGCGCACAGCGCAAATATTACGCTCACGCTCGATACGGCTAAGGCGATAGACCTTGCGGGACGAAACGTATTCAACGCCGTTAAAGTGTCCGTCAATCCCAAAGTTATCGAAACTCCGATAATAGCGGCGGTAGCGAAGGACGGTATCGAGCTTAGAGTAAAGGCGAGAGTTACCGTAAGAGCTAATATCGCAAGACTTATCGGCGGAGCGGGAGAAGAGACGATAATCGCGAGAGTCGGCGAGGGCATAGTTACTACGGTCGGTTCGTCGGAGACGCACAAGGAAGTTATCGAAAATCCCGACAGAATATCTAAGACCGTGCTTGATAAAGGTCTTGACGCAGGAACTGCATTCGAGATACTCTCTATCGATATTGCGGACGTTGACGTCGGCAGAAATATCGGCGCTCAGCTCCAGATGGATCAGGCGGAAGCCGATAAGAGAATCGCGGAAGCGCAGGCTGAAGAGAGAAGAGCTATGGCTGTTGCTCTAGAGCAGGAGATGAAAGCTAAGACGCAGGAAATGAAGGCGCTCGTTATAAAAGCCGAAGCCGAAGTTCCGATGGCTATGGCAGAAGCGCTCAGAAGCGGAAAGATGGGCGTTATGGACTACTACAATATGCAGAACGTCGTTGCCGATACGAACATGAGAAACAATCTCGCAGGCGACGTTCCTACCGATAAAAACAATAAGTAATATCGGGTGAGTAGCTATCCGTTGTTGATATAACGGGGAACGAACTCCTTTATGCGGCTGTCTGCCGGGAGGCAGGCAGCTTAAAAGGAGATAGGAGGCGAAAGATGGAATTTTTTCCGATTTTAATCATTCTTATGATCGTGATAAGCGTCGGAGCTTCCGTTGCTACGCAAGCGCGTAAGAATAAGGCAAAACAAAGTGGCAGAAGCAGCGAAATTTCCGATAGCAAACCGGAGATGACGACAGGATACAATACGCAGAGGAGAGAGGCAGATCCGTTTTTCGATAACAGCGGTAAAACGAACCGCGCGTTAAACGAGAATAAAAAAATCGCCGTTGAAAAGCGTAACGATCAGGGAAACGCCGCAAAGGAAAGAGCGAACGGTTTCGGCGCGTCGATCGCCGGTGAAAATACGGCGCTCGGTACGCTCAAAGACTATAAACCGATAACTTCTAACATCAAAACTCACGCTCATATAGGACGCGAGGAAAAGAATATCCCGACCGAGGAAAGCATGGGCAAGATATCTGATCTTCAGGGATGCGGAGAACATTACTATTCGAGGTTTGTGTCGGATACTTCTTCTAAAGCTACGCAAAGAGACGACGAAGCGGTGAAGAATTCGTTAAAGACCGCGATAGTGCTCGGAGAAGTTATCAATAAACCGGCGTTCAAAAGGAAGGACGGCAAGATAAGATAAAGAGTTAAAAAATTTAATTCGATTGTTTAACACGCAATTATATTGTTACGATCGAAAAACCGCAAGAGATTTTCTTGCGGTTTTTTAATATGGAAAATTTGTCTAGAGTATTGATTTAATCTTTTTCGGGGTGTATAATTAAGACGTAATATCTTTATTCTATATTTGCAAAAGCATAGTTAAAGAGTAGATCAAAGATTTTGAAATAGAAATTTTTATACAATAGGTTACACTATATAAAATCGTAAGTTGGAAAAATACAACTAAAATAAGATGTTCTACAGGGGGATCTATATGATAGAGATAAGGAATTTAACTAAAAAATGCGATTTTACCATTCTTGACGGGGTGAGTTTGACGTTGCCTGATAGAGGACTCATATGTATTACCGGCGAGTCAGGAAGCGGGAAAACGACGTTTTTGAATTTGCTTCTCGAGATAATAAAGCCTACGTCTGGGGAAATAGCAATAAACGGCGAAGCTCTTTCATTTGAAGACGTCAACAGCAAAGGTTATTTTGCGTGCGTGTTTCAAGAAAACAGTCTTTTCGAATACTTGACGCTTCGAGAAAATATGCTGCTTTTTTCAGATAGCGACTATAAAATCAAAAATGCGCTAAGCGCTCTCGGCATAGCAAAGTATAAGGATACGGAAGTTTCTAAACTTAGCGGCGGAGAGAAAAAGAGAGCGAGCATAGCCGCGGCAATACTCGGAGAAAATCCCGTTATACTTGCCGACGAACCGACGTCGGGGCTTGACGCTCGTAACGCAAGAAATATAATGGAGATATTGAAAAAACTTTCCGATGATAGACTGGTGATTGTCGTTACGCACGATACATGTTTTCGAAACGAATTTGCGGACAGAATTATCACGCTTGACGGGGGGAGGATAATAAACGACGCGGAAAACGTAGGAACCGGCGAAGGAAAGATCGCTGTAGAAGACGACGAAGCGGAAAGAGACGAGAAGAAAGCATATTCGGATACTGAAGTTTTAAGGCGCGGAGAAGACGTCAAACGGGATGGGAAATCGAAAGAAGCGATAAGAAAGTTTAATCTGAGTTTCATAATGAAAACGGTAAGTTTTAGAATACGTTCTTCGATTTTAAGGAATTTGATTTCTCTCGCCGCGTTCGTAATTATCGGAGTTCTTGCGTTCTTCACCGTAGGATTCGTAACTATGGACAATACGGAAAATCTTATATCGTCGGCGGAAAAGGGCGGGATAAGCAGAATAATAGAACGCAATGCGAACGGAAATTCGCTTTCGCCGGAGATTTGTAAAAGGCTCGAGAGCAAATATGAAATATATCTCGGCTATTTGAACGCAGAGGCGCTCTTTTATGCCGACAACGTTTTTGTAGATGAAGGATTTCCTGTCGGCAAGGTGTCAATGACGGAATATACGTATTCGAAGTTTCTTCTAAGCGGAAAAATAGACGGCGGATATGCTCTTATAGGAAATAAAAATTACGAAATATATTCGATAAAAAACGACGACGCTGTTTTGGGAAAAGAAAAGGATAAGGATTCGATATGTATGAACGAGCAAGACGCAGATGATATAATGAGTTCTTTCGAAATAAATACTAAAATGCGTATCATGGGAGGGTATTTTGTCGGCGTTACGTTGAAGCGCGGCTCCGCCCTTCAGGGTAACGACACGATTGTGACCGTCGATTTGGCGGAGCGCATCGCAGAGGAGGATATATTATCTGAAACGCTCGGCAGCGGCAGACCGCTTGCGACCGATATAGAGTTGTATTTTTCTTTTGACAAACGTTTTAGCTACGACGTCAATATCGTGAGCGTCGATACGGATAATGAACAGACCGCAATATACGTGTCGGACGAGAGATACGCGTCTTTTCTTAAGAGCTATTTCGGATATTCTGCGTTCATTGATAACGATAATACGAAGGGAATAAAAGATATGATATCCGGCGGAAATCTTATCATTGACGTTGAAGGCGCGAGCAGCTTTGAAACGTATGAGAATATGAAGGAAAGTTATCTATGGCTATATATACTCGCCGTAGCGATAGTTCTCGTAGCGTATTCGGGACTCGTTATAGGGGCGATGAGACATTCTTTTATCGCCAATAGACGCAACTTTTTATTGATGAAGACGCTTAATTCGGGAAAGAGAGATATCGCGGCGATAGGCGCGCTTTCCGCCTCTTTTGAAATTGTCGGCGGATATATTATTTCGACAATAATTTCCGCGATCGTCTTTGCGATCTTGAAGGCAACACTCTTTACCCGATACCTTATTGCGCTCAATTTTGCGTCGGCTATCGCTGTATTTACAGTAGTTACGGCGGTAACAGCGTTTGCGTCGGCGCTTTCGTTTCTTCTATTGTTTTCTAAGAGATACGACGTCAACGATATGCGTACGTGTGACTGATAATATACGTATATGTATGTGCGTTTCTGTTGTTAATATATTTTTTGAAACCGGTTTGGCGCTGACGGTATATACGGTATAAAACAAGAATAATCGTAAGGATAACCTCGCGCGGATCTATGTTTTATTGATAATCATTATAGATTATTGATTACGAAACGAGTCATTACGTTCGGCGCGGCGAAAACGTCAAAAAATAAATTTGACGTCAAATCGCTTTACACGACAAGAAATTAGTGATATAATCACAGTACATTTCTCTGCTCTTGCGGAGAATCCTTGCCTGCATTGCAGGTCATTAAGTCCATAAGGAGGTGCAGTATATGAATAAGTACGAAATGCTGTACATTATCGAGAACGAGGTGTCTGAAGAGAAGAAACAGGCAGTCATCGACAAACTCTCAGATATTGTTACTACGAGCGGCGGCGCAGTCGAGAGTATCGACAAGTGGGGCACGAGAAAGTACGCTTATCCAATCGACTACAAGACGGAAGGATATTACGTTCTCATGAACTTCGAGTCCGATGCAAACGTTCCGGCAGAGCTTGACAGGCAGATCAGGATCAATGACGATACCGTCAGATGTATGATCCTCAGAAAGTGATCGGAGGCAGAGCGATATCATGAACAGAGTTTTTTTGATAGGCAATCTTACTAGAGATCCCGAGTTCAATACGACTTCGAGCGGAGTAGCGGTCTGCAGATTTTCGATAGGCGTCACGAGAAGATTTTCTCAGGGCGAATCGGACTTTTTCAATATCGTTACGTGGAGAGCTACCGCTGAAAACTGTCAGAAATATCTGAAGAAAGGAAGCAAAGTAGCTATCATCGGAGCCATTCAGACGAGAACGTACGAGGCGCAGGACGGTACGAAGAGAAACGCGGTCGATATAGTAGCCGACGAAGTACAGTTCCTCAATACCAGAGCGCAGGGCGACGAAGGAGACGCTTCTTCTTCATACCGCAAGGAGTCGCCGGTCAATAAGTTGACCCCCGTAGAGAACGACGAAGATCTACCGTTCTAATTATCTTTTATATAAAGAATAATTAAGAACGAATAAAGTATCGGACTGTTTAGCCCGAGGAACGTCAGTTTCGAAAGAAACTGCAGACGTTCCGAAAAGAATTTAATTTTAGGAGGTATTAACTATGGAAGAGAAAAAGGTTAATCGCGCGCCGAAGAGAACTCCGAAGAAAAAGGTTTGTTCTTTCTGTGTCGATAAGATTGATTCCGTAGATTATAAGGACGTTGCGAAACTCAAGAAATACATTACGGAGAAAGGTAAGATTTTACCGAGACGTAATACTGGAGTTTGCGCAAAGCATCAGAGAATTCTTGCTGAAGCTATTAAAAGAGCAAGAGTTATGGCGCTTCTTCCTTACAAGGCGGACTGATTCGCTTTTACAAATTTAGGCATAAAAATATTTAACATATGATTTTGTTTTGCAAAAACGGTTGGCGTAACGTCAGCCGTTTTTATGTTATAATTATATGTTTTAATATGTGTTTGTTGAAAATCAATGTAAAATTTAACCGTTACCGCCGAAAATTTTTGGAATACACTTTACAACGAGTATATTATAGTGTAAAATAACATTATAATAAATATAAAAGCTCGCTTAGGCGGGTAAACTAAGAGGTGAAAATTATGGCAAAGTTGTCAAAAGGCGCGAAGATTGCTATCGGCATAGGTGTTCCGGTCGTAGTCATTCTCCTTATCGTGGCTATCGTATTCATAGTCCTGTTCGCAGGTCCTTCGGTAGAATACAATAAGCCGCTCGCAGAAGTTTATATGATGGGTCAGATGCAGAGAGCATCCGCTAATCCTAACGAGGACTACACTCTCGTGGAAAGCGGTAAGATCTGGTCGGTTGAAGATATGATAGACGGCGCTTCCGGCGGAAGCATTTCTATAGACGATCTTAAGAACCCCGAGGATTTCAACGCTCTTTCCGCAGAGGATAAGGCGAACGTCGTAGCATGGATATACAGAACGGCGGTATTCAACTATTCTCAGGTAGTGAACAAGGCTTGGTATCTCGATACTTATTCGACGGTTCAGGCGTACGATACGCTCGGCGTCGATAAAGTTACGGTCATAGTTCGTTCGCCGTACACCGATATTTTCGGTGAGAACGGACACTATTTCCAGAATAACGCGGGTATCGCAGGATTTAACCTCGGTTCCGCTTCCGTAGGTTCTAACGTTACCAATATGCTCGGTTACAACTATCAGTCTATATCGAGCGCGAAGGTCAACGCAGGAAGAACCGGTAAGAACCCCGCTGTTTACTACGGTACGGGCAGCGAGGAGCTTGCTAAGAAAAATATTCTCGGAGCTTGGTGCGAGAACTTCGAGGGCGCTAAGATAGACAGAAGCGCAGGCGATTATAAGCCTTCTACGAGCAATCCTTATTCTGATTATTCCGACGCTCCTTGGGAGATCATGGCTGAAGATGACGGCGGATACCTCAGCGCAGGTTGGGCTAAGTACAGCATGGACGATCCTGAGTGGCTCGACGTTGAAAAGACCAGTTTCGAATACGACGCGGCTCGCGATAGATTCGTTATCAAGTTCGTATTTAACGACGATGACGTTCAGGACGCAGGTCGTAACTCGATGAATACCCTTATCAACGATACTAAGGCGTATATCACTCTTACCAACCCGACTTATACCAAGTGTGAGAATACTCTTGAGATCTCTGCCAGCGGACTTATCACGAAGTGGGCTAAGGTCGAGGTTCTCGAGTCCGGCGCGGCTAAGATAGTCAACACTTTCAACGCTTCTAAGGGCGTAGCAAGTAACGACCAGATCAACGTATTCTCTTACGACAAGAACGATTGCGACGCAATGAAGTGGGCATCGTTCTATATGCCGGAACTCAGAGACGTTGCGGAATTCGCAAGCTACGAGACTTTCGATAAGTATAAGCCGAGCGTTGATACGGAGTCTGCATTGGGCAAAGCTATTTATGAAGATATGCAGGATTTCGTAGATACGAGAGACGCAAGAATACAGGAAGCTCTCGGCAATAAGAAGGCAGCCTAAATTCATTGCTTCTTATCTAATAGAGTTAGAAAGGAACTTGAACTTAAACTTTTTAGAGAGTTCTGATTTTCAAAAGATGGGACCTTCGCGATAAGCGGAGGTCTTTATTTATTATTATTTATTAAAAATAGGACTTTTCATGGATTTTGGATAGCGTACCCGGATACAAATTACAAATAATTGGAAATAGTTGTTGAAAAGTATTACGATTAGTGGTAGAATATTATTAATAACATATAACGCCTTTTCGGTGTTGAGACGAGGTTTTAGAAGTGGAATTTAATGAAATAATCAGCCGTTTTGATTTTGACGGACAGTTTGTCGGAATAGAACCGTACGGAATGGGTCTTATCAACAATACGTACGCTGTCAGCGTTAAAAGAGAGAACGGCGAAATCAAGAGGTATATTCTTCAAAAGATCAACAAAAATACTTTTAAGCAAGTAGATAAGTTGATGCGTAATATAAGGCTCGTTACCGAGTATCTTAAAGATATATCAGTTAAGAACGGCGGTAATTGGGAAAGAGAAGTTCTTACCCTTGTCAAGACGCTTGACGGTAATTCTTATTATATGGACAAGAGCGGCGAATATTGGAGAGCTTACGTGCTCATCGAGAATACGATAGGATACGCTATCGCCGAGAGTCGCGATATGTTCGAAGACGCGGGACGCGCTTTCGGTACGTTCGTACGCAATCTGTCGGGATTCCCTGCGGAAGAATTGTACGAGGTCATTGCGAATTTCCACAACACCGAGTCGAGATTCAGCGACTTCAAAAAGGCGCTTGAGAATAACTACGAAAATAGAAAAGATAACGTAAAGGACGAAATAGAGTTCGTTCTCTCGAGAGAAAAGTATGCGTCGAAGGTAGTGTCTAAACTAAAGAGCGGCGAGATACCGCTAAGAGTTACGCATAACGATACGAAACTCAATAACGTGCTCATGGACGTCGATACGAATAGAGCCGTATGCGTTATCGATCTCGATACCATAATGCCGGGCAGTCTTCTTTATGATTTCGGCGACGCTATCCGTTCGGGATGCAATACGGGACTTGAGGACGAGAAGGATCTTTCGAAGGTGTCTTTCGATGTCGATCTTTTCGAGAGCTTTTCCAAGGGATTCCTCGAAGGTATAGGCGATAACATAACGAAGGAAGAAATGGAACTTCTTCCGTTTGCGGGAATACTTATGACTTACGAGTGCGGTATGAGATTTTTGGGAGACTATCTCAACGGAGACGTTTATTTCAAGACGCAGTATCCGGAGCACAATCTAGTGAGATGCAGAACGCAGTTCAAGCTCGTTCGCGATATGGAAGAAAGGCTCGGCGAAATGAGCGAGATCGTGAGCAGGTACGCTAAGATATGAAAGAATACGTTGTATCGAAGACGGATAACATAGATATAGAACGCGTAGACGAAAGATGGTCGTCGATCGAAAGAGGTCAGCTTGTCGATAATGCGTCGGGCGGAGAAGCTGAGCTGCGCGCAGAGTTTTCTCTCGCGTATTCAGAGGAAGGATTATACTTTCTCTTCGACGTTACAGACAGCGCGCCTAAGGCAACGATGAAGGAATACAACGCCCCCATATACGACGAAGAAGCCGTGGAATTTTTCTTCGCGACGAAAAAGGATCTTAAAGATTATTTAGAGGTAGAGTTTAACGCGGTCGGCGGAGTATTCGCGGCGCATATAGACAACGATCTCAAAGGACATACGTCGATAAACTTTATAGAAAAGAATCCCATAAAGTCGAAAGTAATAGCTAAAGACGGCGGTTTTTACGTTGTGGGACTTATTGATAAGAGCGCTTTCAAGGGAGCGATGGATAACTGGCTCTTTAACGCGTACAGGATAAAGAGGAGAGACGATAACAGTATGATACTGAGCGCGTTTTCCCCTACGTTTGTTGAAAATTTTCATAAACCCGATCGGTTTGCAAATCTCGTATTTGCAGAGTAATATATTTGGAGGTAGTAAATATGGCAGTATTGGTCACCGGAGGAGCAGGATATATAGGTTCGCATACAGTTATCGAATTACTCGATAACGGCTACGAGGTCGTAGTCGTCGACAATCTTTCGAACAGCAAAGAGACGTCGCTAGAGAGAGTGAAGAAGATAACGGGCAAGACGTTCAAATTTTATAAGAACGACGTATGCGATATCGACGCTCTCGACAATATTTTCAAAAGCGAAAAAATAGATTCGATAATACATTTTGCAGGGCTCAAAGCCGTAGGCGAGTCGGTGGCAAAACCCATAGAGTACTTTGATAATAACCTTGTCTCTACGCTGAACCTTCTCAAGACTATGCGTAAATACGGATGCAAAAATATAGTTTTCAGTTCGTCGGCGACGGTGTACGGAAAACCCAAGAGCGTGCCTATAAAGGAAGATTTCGAGCTTTCCGCGACCAATCCTTACGGCAGGACCAAACTATTCATTGAGGAGATATTGAGAGACGTATACAAGGCAGATCCTAGTATGAATATAGCGTTGCTCAGATACTTCAATCCGATAGGAGCGCATAAGAGCGGACTTATAGGCGAAGACCCCAACGGTATTCCCAACAATCTCATGCCGTATATAACTCAGGTCGCTATAGGCAAACTTCCGCGTCTTCGCGTGTTCGGAAACGATTATGCGACGCACGACGGAACGGGCGTAAGAGACTACATCCACGTTCTCGATCTGGCTCACGGTCACCTTCTTGCTATCAAAAAACTCGAAAAGAACCCCGGTCTCGTTACCTATAATCTCGGTACGGGCAAAGGTTACAGCGTGCTCGATATGGTGAATGCGTTCATCAAGGCTACGGGAAAGGATATTCCTTACGAGATAGTGGAGAGACGTCCCGGAGATATCGACGAGTGTTACGCGGATCCTGCGCTTGCGGAGAGAGAGATCGGATTCAAGGCTAAGTATGACCTCGAGGAGATGTGCGCCGACAGCTGGAGATGGCAGAGCAGTAATCCGAACGGTTACGGAGACTGATAGTAAATATATCCGAAAACGATAAATAACGACGTTGAGATGAGTTCGAGATAAAAGCCGAACGCATATTCATTAAAACAAAAAGGAGATAAATATAATGATTCGCGACGATATTAAAAAGGCTATAATAGACGCTATGAAGAGCAAGGACGTGAACGCAAAGAACATTCTCGGCGTAGTAAAGAATAAGATAATGGTCGAAGCTATAAATAAAAAGAAGAAGTACGAAGATATGAGCGACGAAGAAATAACGCCTATTTTGTTGAAGGCGGTAAAGGAACTCGTCGAAGAGGCTGATACCTACAGAAAGGTCGGCAAGGACGATATAGCGGCTAATATCGACGCTCAGCGCGCGTGCGTTGAAAAATTCGTACCGAAAATGATGAGCCTTGACGAGATCAAAGATGTCATCGCTTCGCTTGAAGATAAGAGCGTGCCGTTCGTTATGAAACATTTTAAGGCGAACTATAACGGCAAATGCGATATGCGCGACGTGTCTAAGGCGCTTAAGGAGCTTTGATAGATGAAGAGCGCGATATTCGACCTCGACGGAACGCTGCTTAACACTATTGAAGATATCGGCGAGAGTATGAATGCAGTGTTAAAAAGACACTCTCTCAAAACGCATGATATCAGCGAGTACAAAATATTCGTCGGCAACGGAGCGAGGGTCTTGACGGAGAGGGCGATAGGTCCTGAGAACGCCGCTTTAACGGATACTCTTCTTCATGAATATAAGGAAGAATACGCAAAAAATCTTGTTAATAGGACAAGAGCGTACGAAGGCGTTTACAGTATGCTCGATAGACTCGTAAAAGACGGCGTAAGAATAGGAATATTCACTAACAAGCCGCATGCGGATATGCTCGTTCTTAAGAGCAAACTATTCGATATGTATGAGTTTTTTGCGGCATACGGCGCAAGGGACGGCGTTCCGCTAAAGCCCGATCCGAGCGTTCTTTTGGATATGACTAAGGGAATAGAGGGAGAGAAGTTTTTCATCGGAGATACGTCCGTCGACGTATTGACTGGAAAGAACGCGGGATTTGTGACGGTGGGCTGCGAATGGGGATTCCGATCGAAAAGCGAACTTTCGGGCGCTGATTTTATAGCTGAAAAGCCTGATGACGTCGCAGATCATATAATAGCTTACGGCAATGAATGATAGGTTTTGAATAAAACGAGACTTTCCGTCGGACGTCTTTATTATATGACATAACGGAAAGTGGCTCTTCCCATGAGGAAAGAGCCGCATTGTTATGGAGATATATATATGAGTGTTGACTTGTTGCGTGTTAGCTGATAGAGCGAAGCATATCTTCGAGAACGTCAATATGTATCTCTTCGTCGATTATTATGCGTTCGAGAAGAGCCTTTGCGGACTCGTTCGATAGATGCGCTATAGCGTGTCTGTATCCGCGTATCGCGGACTTTTCCCCCGCTATTCTGCTCATAAGTATCGGTCTTACGGCTTTTCTATACGTCACGTAGCTTCCGCTGAACGGATAACGCATTCCGTAATAGATAGGATCGCCGCCAAGCGCTACGATAGCGTCGCCGAGAAGTTCGAGATGGCGCATTTCGCTTATCGCGATTTTTTTCATAACGGCGGCGATGTCGCTGTCGATCTCGTCGAGAATCAAGTGGTCGTATATGTATCCTAGAATAGCGGTCGTCTCGCTTACCGATCCGGCGTAGGTTTCGCGTATTATCATCGCGTCTTTTAAGTTCGGCGCGTCGGACTCGACTTTGGGATAGGGCAGATCTGAATAGCAGTTCATATCGTCGGTGTCTCCTTCGTTAATAACACACTATGTCGTGTTTTGTCGAAACGTGACGAAAAATGAAGAATTTTTTGATAAAAACTATAATTTGCGGCAATACGGCGAAAATTTTGTCAAGCGAGGTAGTTATGAAGATATTTGCTCTCATACTTTTGGTTGCGGCGCTCATGGGAAAGATAGCGTTATATCTTTACGAGTTCATGAAAAGGGACTCGTACACGTCCGATACCGAATATAACGCCGTGTGGCTCACTATAATTTCGAGCGTCATAATGTATGCAGGCTATTATTATCTGATCCAAGGAGTATACGTCGGGTATTTCATAACGCTTGCCGTCGCAGTCGGCGTATTCGCGAGCGGAATAACCGTGACCTGTCTCAGGAAGTGGCGTACGTTCCATATTAATACTGGAGACGGATACGTCTCGTATTTGATCGTCAATACGGCGCTTGCGAGAGTGAAAAAGCTCGGAAGGTACGTTATACACGACGATGATATTGCGATAAATAAACATATAAGGGTGACTTTTGCAAAAGACGTTGTTTCGTGCCGCGATATGGCGAAGACAGTCAGGGGAATATGTCTTGAGAAGGGCGCGAAAGGAAATATCGGCGAGATAATATTGCTAATGTCTCTTATCCATGCGGTAGAAGTGATATTGGACGTTTCGTTCTTTATCAACATTTATACGATGTGAGCGAGAATCTCTCGGCGTAAAACGTTCCGTTGGAAATAAAAAGACGTTTTGTAGCGTTTTATATGCGGAGCTCGGTTTTGTCGGGAAGAGAGAAATAATAAATATTAATAATTTTCGGTTTGTTTAAGATAATAAGAAAGTACTGTTAAATGATACAGGTACGAATAGATAAAAAGAGGGCGAGGTAATATGGACTTTGCAATGAGTATTCTTTCGGTAATATTCAAAATAGATGAACTTGTTAACAACGGCGTAAGAAACGACGTGGAATATGAGGACATAATTATAGAAAAGGACGTAGAGTATGCCGAGAACCGTCTCTCCGATCTTTACTATGACAAGAATATCGAAAACCCTAAAGGAGTAGTCGTCAACATACACGGCGGAGGATGGCTCGTAGGCGATAAAAAGTGGAGAAAGGGAATAGGACTTCATTTTGCAAAGAACGGTTTTTTCACTATCAACGTCAACTATTCGCTCTCTCCGACGACTTTATATCCCGAATGCGTAAGGGATATATTCAAAGTATTCCCGTTCATTGAAAGCATTGCGGAAAAGTATAATCTCGATACTGACCGAATTTACGTTACCGGAGACTCTGCGGGAGCGCATCTTGCGGCGGTCGTCGGGGCGATAGAAAATAACGACGAGGTACTTTCGAGAATGGGAATAGAGAAGCCTCGTATTTTTGCGTCGAAACTTGCGCTTTTTTGCGGAATATACGACTTTACTCGGTGCGTAGACAAGCCGGGAGCCGCGGGACTCGTCAAGGAGATGACGGGCGTTCTGCATAGCGAATATAAGGACAGTTTCGAATTTTTCAAAGAACTCTCTCCAATCAATTACGTGACGTCAGAATATCCTTCCACTTATATGGTGTCGACGCTTGGCGACATATTTTGCGACGGACAGAGCGAACTGATGAGGGCGAAATTCGACGAGTGCGGAGTCAAATACGTGGAATACATTACACCGCATAAAAAGGCGATGCATTGCTTTCATCTAAATCAGCGCCGCAAAGATTCTATGGAGGCGTTGAACGGAGCAATTGAATTCTTTAACGACTGTGAGGAGAAAAAAGAAAGTTCGGGAAAATCTTCGGAACAAGCGCTGATCGTTTGAAATACGCGTTGAGATCGCTTGTATTTTCGGTGTGATACCGGCAGGAGCAATATGCCGATGCGTAATGCCGTTGGCGTAAAACTCATTTATAAAAAGTTATATGCGTTTCGCGGATAGGAGTGTTTACGGAGTTCCTCAGCCGTAAAATTCATATGAAATAAAAAAGAGTTCGTTTTACTATATTTCCCATAGGGAATTATAGGTAAGCCGCAGGTTGTAGAGAATTAGGCGTATAGTATCGCGCCATACCTTTTCTATTATATTTTGACGTGGACGAACCTGGTTACTTATAACCTAGTGAGATATAGATATGTTTTATATAGCACGTACGATGAACAGAAATTTAAGGATGGGTTGTTATGAAACATCAAATTAAATATAAAATCATTACATTTGTTATATCTTTTATTTTAGTCGCCGTTCTCATACTATTGTTCTTTTTAGATATATCATTAGAATGGGGTTTTGAAAAAATACTTTCCTGTGTTGTATGCGGTATTTGGATATTCTTTTTGCCGCCTACCGGTTTATATTTCGCATATAAAATGAAAAATTCCGATTTGGAATATAGCGTAAAATTAGGGTTTTATATCGGCACGGGTTGTTTTATCGGTTTGTTGATTACGCCATATTATGGAATAAAATCCTATTTTTCCGATCTTAACTCAATTTACTATAATGGTGAAATTATTTGGTGAAATATAACGATAAATTTCAATTTATCGCTCTAAATTTGCGTAGTTAAAAGCTCTCGAATATTTGTTCGAGAGCTTTTTTATTGTCGTTCGTTTTTGTATTCCCTATTGAAAGCGCGTATTTCGCGAACTCTTTTAATTGTTATCAAAACGTTGTATTTATATATTTTTTGTTGATTTTAGCAAAGAGGCGTTTTCTTATATTTTCAAAAGCCGACGGGAATATCGTTATTACGCTTCCTTTACGATGGCGGCGTTATCGTTGAAGATGTTGTTCGATTCTTTGTCTTTGTTGATTTCCGCAATGATAGAGTCACCGTCGGGAAGCGAGATGTACGCGCCTTCGAGAAGGTAGTCTATTTTGTATTTTGTTACCGTGTTTTTGAATATCAATATCGAATTGCCCTGCGTCTCGTCTGCCGAGATGCTTGTGAGCTTTCCGTTCGTAAGTCTTATGGATATATCGCCGAGATCGCTGAGTTTTTTATCATAGTCGCCGTTGATCTTGACGACGATATTGTCTACCATACCGTTTTTAGAGCCTTTGACGAAAGAATAATTTTCGCTTTTGAGGTTGTACCATGACGAAAGAAGGTTTTTTTTGTCAAAGTCGGAAAACTCCGCGTAATCGAAAATGTTTAGATTTTTGATTTCCTGACGCTCGTATACTGTCTTGCCCTTTTCCTTATCGTAGTACTTTTTATATAGGAATTGCTTTTCCGTTTTATTGTTCTTGCTTCCTACGGTCTGTTTGCCCGCTCAATAGCTCACTGTCGACGCATTTCCAAGCGTATCGTATTCGGAGATCTCTATATACGTTATTCTGGAGTTTTCATCTCCGCTTTTGCTAAGATAGGTCTGGACTTTTGCCGTAGTTACCAGTTCCTGACGCATTATCGGATTGGAATCTTTGTCGAATCGGGGATTTCCTTTGCTGTCTTTGCTCTGAAAACTCATATATTCCTTTATGGTTATATACGCCGAGTCTGCGGCAAAGGACGTTTTAATAGCTTAGTCCAAAATGATTTTGGCTTCGTCTGCGGCGATTTGTACGTTGTAGGCGACAAGCGATAGCGTGACTGTTAATAGCAGTAATACGGTAAGTAATCTTTTTATCTTCATAATTCCTCCGTTATCTCAATCAACGAAATTAATTTCCATAGGTTATGTTAGCATTATAGCATATACTCTGTTGTTTTTAAAGAGTTATAATAAACCATATAAAATATTATTTTAATAATAATATATTAAACGCAGCCGATTTGTACTATAAGGGGATGGATAAGAAATATTTTTTTGATACGAGCCGATAAAGCATAGCTATGTTCTTTGGATATTCCGTCGACAAAAAAAGGTGCATATATGTATTGTCAATTTTGGAAATAGAGTATTGAACGTATACGCTTTTTGAAAAGAGTTTGACGGTCTTATGGAGATTGACGGGAAAATAAAAGAGGCGGATATCTAAATCGAATTGAATTTTTTTCGGGCGGTATCGACATATTTCCGTACGGCTTGCATATAATTAGATGCAATTTTTTATCTATAAGCTGTTGAAATTATTTTAATAATAATATATAATGGTTATTATAGTGACCCGATCGGGGCACAATCATTTTAAGAGTATAAAAGAGCATCATAAATCAGAAGGAAGTACAGACATGAAGAAAGCAAACTATATCGTTATCGCGGTTTTGATACTGGTTATCGTCGTTGCGGGAGTTATCGTTGCGGTCGCTCTTACCAATAATTCCAAGACTTACACTTACGCAGTAGGCGATTTTATATTCACAAGACGGGGAAGCGAGGTCACGCTCAAGGAGTATAAAGGCTCCGATACGGAAGTGCAAGTTACGGATATCATCGACGGATTCAAAGTAACGGCTATAGGCGAGCGCGCGTTCTACGGCAACGAGACCGTGGAAAAGGTTGTGGCGCCGAGTACTGTGACAAGCATAGGGTCGGAAGCGTTTTCCGGAGCGAAGAAACTGAGGAATATATCGATGAAAGGACTTGTTAAGATAGGAGAGCAGGCTTTTTCGGGATGTACGTCGCTTAACAATCTGCTCATTACCGAGTCGCTGAAGGAAATAGGCGCGAGGGCTTTCTACGGTTGCAGCGCATTGCAGGATCTCAACTATATATATAACGAAGATTACACAGTCAGATCGTCTCTTGAAAGAGTAGGGGCGTTTGCGTTCAAGAATACGAAGATAGATACGATACTCATACCCGAGTCGCTAAAGACGATAGGCGAGAACGCTTTCGCGTCGATGAAACTGCAGGCGATTGTCTTTTACGAAGGCGTTGAAACGATAGAAGAGAACGCTTTCGCGTACGATAACACTACGACGAGGAACGTCTTCACGTTCGATCGTCAGTCGGATAAGAGCGTACTTGACCGGTATGCTAGCGACTTTAAGTCAAAGTATATAAAGGACGTGTCCAAACAGAATTATTTCCCTGAGTCGCTAAAGACGATAGGCGACGGAGCGTTCAGATACGATAAGAGTTCGAAGTCGGGGCTCGGCGGTTCGCTCGTATTCGGAAAGAACCTCGTCAGCGTCGGCGAAGCCGCGTTTGAAAATACGAGAGTATCGGGCGTGAAGTTCGACAATGCTAATACGGAAATAGGAGCTTACGCGTTCGCCAATACTTCGATCTCGTCGGTTTCGCTTCCGGAAAACATCAAGATTCTTAAGGAAGGAGTTTTCTTAAGATGCAGTATAAATAACGAAGTAGTATTGCCAAAGAGCGTAGAGACGATAGAGACGGGAGCTTTTGCCGGCAATAACAGGACTTCGTTCAAGATCTCGATAAACGAAGAGTCGCCCGCCGCGAAGAAGTACGTTTTCGCGAGCGTTGACGGAATAAAGACGCTCAAGTCCAAAGACGGCAAAGTACTCTATTCGATACACTCCTCTTCCGTTTCCGAGGGAGAGAACGGACTTACGCTTCTCGAGAACGTGAGCGTTATAGAGTCCTACGCGTTCTCGGCTGTGACAACGGTCAACGGCTCCGCTACGTTCGCTACGGTGAGCATACCCGAAACGGTCAAGGAGATACGCGCCGGCGCGTTTGCCGACGCTGACGTGAACAATTTCAATCTGCTTCATTCTTCTCTCGATTTCACCATTGACAAGAGAGCGTTCGACGCCCGTTACACGACGGTAAAAGAGGACGAGAAGGCAGTGCTGAGAGTACGCAAGGGCGGAGATATACTTGCGGCTATGCAGAAGATTTTCGAAGGAAGCGCGTACGTCGTAGTAACGACAATAGGCTCGTCGTTAGCGTAAGAGCATTTACGGACGCGTTTTACGATCGAGCAAGACGTTACGCTGAAAAACAAGCGATATATAAGAGAATAAACGAAGAACTAAAACAGCCTAAATAATAATAGGCTGTTTTGCCGTAAAAAGGGCAAGTAAAGTTTTGCGAACGCGGCTTTTATCCCGAGAGCGGCTTTTAATGAAAAATAAGATCAGCGGCAAGGAGAGATTTATGGCGAACGTTGAGATAAGCGTTGAAACCAACGGCGTAGTAGGATACTATCACTATACAAAGAGCATTTCGCCGATAAAGAGACTGTACGTCAAATCGGACGAGGATATAGACGACGTTAAGATATCGGTCACTTCGTCGCCCGAATTTTTACTTCCCGTCGAATTCGGCGGAGAGACGCTTCCGAGAAGAAGCAAGGTAAACTTCGACGTAAAGCCCGCAATGTCGCCGCCGTTTCTCGTCGGTCTCGACAGAGCGGAGGAAGGAGAAATAATAGTAAAGGCGATAAAGGGCAAGGAGCTTCTCGCCGAAACGCGCGCAAGTATAAGAATACTGGGATATAACGTGCTCAGGTATAAAGAAAACGCGGAAATGATAGCTACGTTCGTCAGGCGTTCTACCGTTGTCAGCGAGATAGTGACGGCGGCGAGAAGACAGCTCGGGAAGTGGCGTAAGAACGATGTCGTGAACGGATATAAGGGCAATTCGAAGAACGACGTAAGGAACGTATTCGCAAGTATATATAAAACGCTCATGGACCGTTCGTTCATTATGAGCGAGGAGAAGGACGACGGCGAGATCGAAATAGCGTCGCATAAGAGCATGACCGATTCGCTTCTCGTAAAGCCTATCGAGCTCAGTCTTCTCTTTGCGTCGGCGCTCGAAGCGTTCGGACTCAATCCCGTTATCATCAAGACCGAGGGAGAATGGCTCGTCGGAGTTTGGCTTCACGAGGAGTGTTTTCCCGAACTCGTTATCGACGAGAGCGAATTTATCACGCGGCGTATGGCGCTCGGCGTCAGCGAATTCACTATGGCGTCGACCGAGGACGTATTCAATCGCGTAGCTTTCGAACATGCGGAAAAGAGAGCCGTCGATATAGTCGACGCGTCTTTCGAATTTGCCCTTGACGTCAAAAGGGCGAGAATAGGCAGAATATTCGCGTTGCCCGAGAGGGTCAGAAAAGCGGGCGGTTACGACCTTGTAGACGATAATATTTACGATGCGGACGACGTTCCGGAGGATATAAAAGAATATGACGGCGACGTCTCTATCGACAGGAAAATGACGAGAGAGAAGCAGTGGGAACGCAGATTGCTCGATCTCAGTATGAGGAATCCGCTCGTCAATTTCAAGCCCAATTCTTCCGCTGTTAAAATAGTTTCTTCAGGTATCCGCGATTTTTCCGATAGGTTTTCCGGCGATAAAGAATACAGCGTTATGCCGAGACCTAAGGGCATAAGTTCGCTTGAAAGTTTCGATTCGCATATCACGTTGCGGCCGGAAGTCGACCTTGTCAATATCAGTCTTAATAACTTGAAACTTCATACGGTCATAGAAGGCGACGCCTTTGATAAGACTATGACTAACATATACCGCAAGGATAAGACGTTCCTCGAAGAGAGCGGGACTAATTCGCTCTATATCGCAGTCGGTTTCCTTAGATGGCAGAGCGACGAAGAGAAAAAATACGCGCCGCTGTTTTTGTATCCCGTGACTCTCTCGAAGAAGTCGGCGGCGAGCGACAAATACACTGTTAAACTCATAGAAGACGAGATACGTATCAACAATACGCTTCTCGAATATCTATATCAGGAGTTCGGCATAGATCTGAGAGGACTTAGGAATATTTCCGAATTTAACGGCGAGACTATGAGCGCCGTTATCGGAAGGATAAGAAGGGAAATAATAGATCGCAAATCATGGGATATTACCGACGATATATACCTTACGACGCTGTCCTTTGCCAATTATCTCATGTGGAAGGACGTGCGGGAAAAACTCGAACTTTTCAAGTCGAGCAAAATAATATCGGGACTCCTCGATACGGGGAAGACGGTATTCACAAAGGAGGACTATACTCTTTCGGAGCTCACCAGCGATAATTCGTACGAAGACGGCGGAGTATATCTGCCCATCAGCGCGGATAGTTCTCAGTATTCCGCGATAGTAGATTCGCTATCTAAAAGTTTCGTTCTGCACGGACCTCCGGGAACGGGCAAATCGCAGACTATATGCAATATAATCGCGAACAATATTTTGAGAGGAAAGAGAGTGCTGTTCGTCGCGGAGAAGACGGCGGCGCTGAGCGTCGTTAAAAAGAGACTTGACGATATAGGTCTCTCGCCGTTCTGCCTCGAACTTCATTCGAATAAGAACAATAAGAACGACGTAGTTAAAAAGCTGTCAGACACGATGAATCTCAGAGAGTCGGAAGACGCGAGCGGTTACAGTGAAAAAGCCGACGAGATAAGGTCGATAATAAGCGGTATCGACGCCGGTATGAAAGCTCTTCATAAAAAGAGGAAGCTCGGAGTATCCGTATACGAGGGAGCGATGAGATATCTTGAGAACGAGGACGCGTCCTCTACTCTTAAGATAGAGCCGATGTTTTACGAAAGGCTCACCGAGGACTCTCTGTCAAAATACGAAGAGATACTTACCGAACTTACCGTCGTAGGACGCGAGTGCGGAGATATATCGGGATCGCCGTTCAGACACGTCGGTTATATCAATTACGAGTCCGATACCAGAGAGAAGGGCGAAGAAATAATAGATATCCTTTCGCTCGAAATAGAGTACTTAAGGGAGTACGCGCGTAAGTTCACCGATCTCTTCAGGATACGCACGGTAGCGATAACGGGAGCGAGACTCAAGGCAATGTATGATATATGCAGGCTTGTTTCCGAAAGCGACGCCGTAAAAGAATTTTTCAAAAACAAAAAAAGATGGGATAACGCGTACGGCGTTATAGAAAGTTACAAGGCTAATAAGGCGAGATATAACGCGCTCTATAAGGAGTGTCTGTCGCTATACGAGTATATACCCGACGATCTTCCCAAAGAGGCTCTCGTAACTAGCAGCGACAGGAAACTGTCGAGGCTGATATCAAAGACCGCAAGGAGAATGGACAGGCTCGCGATAAGAGAAGTCGGTAATGATCCGGAGGAGAACGTACGACTGCTCATAGGTCTTTTCGAAGCCGAAAGAGAATGTGAAAAGATACGCGCGGAGGTCTCAAAGATATTCGGCGGAAAGTGCGGCGTCGAAGAAGCCGTTAAAGATATGGATACGCTCACCGCGAGCGCAAAAGTTCTATACGCCGATTTCAGAAGGGAGAGCTTCGAGAGCATCGTCGAGGACGTTATATGCGGGAAATATATGCCGTCGTATTTTATGAAGGCTTACGAAAGCTATTCTTCGGCGTACGGCGACGCTAAAAAGTTATTTGATTTCACGTTTGATACGGATGCCGCGGATATTGCGGATCTGACGGTCTATCTCAAGAGACTAAGAGACAATCTCGACCTTATGCCCAGCTGGTGCAAATATAATTCGCTGCTTAAAGAGTGTAAAGAGACGGGACTGTCGTTCGTCGTCGAACCGCTTCGTTCGGGCAATATAACTACGGGAGAGCTTCTCAAGAGTTTCCGCAAGTGCGTGTACGGCAATTTCGTCGAGTCGGAACTTGCTCTCGACACCGCGCTCAGCACGTTCTCGGGCAAGAGCGTAGAGGATAAGATAGAAAGGCTGAAGATACTCACCGACAATTACGAAACGCTGACGAGAAGAGAAATGTATATGAGGATGGTTGCGAATATTCCGCGGAAAGACGAGGAAGGCGCGCATAATCTTGAAATGGTCGTTCTCTCGAGAGCGGAAAAGAGCAACATGAAGGGAATAACTTTACGAAAGCTCTTTACGGAGATACCTACCGTTATGAAATACGCTTCGCCGTGTATGCTCATGAGCCCCGTATCGGTAACGCAGTATCTCGATCCCGAACTTGACAAGTTCGATCTCGTCGTATTCGACGAGGCGTCGCAGATGCCTACGTCCGAGGCGATAGGAGCGATCGCGAGAGCCGAGAGAGTGATAGTCGTCGGCGACCCGAAGCAGCTTCCGCCTACTAAATTCTTCAACAGCGAATACAAGGACGAAGAAAACGCCGATATAGAAGATCTCGAGAGTATTCTCGACGACTGTCTCGCTCTCGGCATGCCCGAAAGACATCTGCTTTGGCATTACCGTTCGCACGACGAGAGTCTTATCGCGTTCTCAAACGCAATGTATTACGACAACAGATTGCTCACTTTCCCGTCGCCTGACGAGCTCGATTCGAAGGTAAAGTTCAGATACGTAGAAGGAGTGTACGAACGCGGAGGCTCGAAGCGTAATAAGGCGGAGGCGGAAGCGCTCGTCAATGAAGTTATCGAAAGACTTACCGACGGAAAGCATATGAGCATAGGTATCGTTACGTTCAATACCGCTCAGCAGAACTATATCGAAGATATGCTTCACGACGAGATAAAGAAGAGAAAACTATACGTCGAAGCGTACGAATGCGACGAGCCGATATTCGTTAAAAATCTCGAGAACGTTCAGGGCGACGAAAGAGACGTAATATTATTCAGTATAGGTTACGGTCCCGACGCCGGAGGCAAGCTGTCGCTCAATTTCGGACCTATCAACCAGAGCGGCGGTTACAGACGTCTTAACGTCGCTATCACGAGAGCGCGTTCGGAGATGGTCGTATTCAGTTCCATAACCGGCAATATGATAGATCTCAACAAGACGGACAGCAAGGGCGTCAAGGGGCTCAAAGCGTTCCTCGAATATGCCGAGAGGGGACGAGATATGCTCGTTGTGGATTCGAAGAACGTTGCTAAACGCGTGAGCCGCGATATCGGTTGGTATATAGCTAACGATCTTAAGGAACGGGGATTCGAGTGCGAATACGACGTAGGAGTTTCCGACTTTAAGATAGACGTTGCGGTGGTCGATCCTAAGAACAAGGACAGATATATCCTCGCCATTATGTGCGACGGCAGGAACGCTAACAATATAGGAAGCGTTCGCGACAGAATGTCGATGAACGTTAATATATTGAAGAAGCTCGGTTGGAACGTATATTATCTTTGGACGGTAAGCTATCTCAACAACAGCAAGAGAGAGGTGCAGAAAATCAAAGATTACCTTATGACCTTCACGAGGAGCAAAGCTCCGTCCAAGAAGGCGGTAAAGGAGACTATATCCAAATATAGGAAGACATATAAGGGGTATAACGCGAAACCGTGGGCGAAAGGAAGTAACGACTATATCCTGAACGAAGAAAACGGCGATGCTATTTTCGAGAGAATAATGGACGTGATAGCCGTAGAGACGCCGATAGAGCAGGAGTTATTGATGTCGCGGCTCATGTCTATATACAACGTCACGAAAGCCAATAAAAAGGCTTGCTCGAAACTTATAGAGATCGCGAACAGAGTAGCTCAGAGCGAAAGATTCGGCGATAAGATATTCTATAGAACGGCAAGAGAGGACAGTTACGATTCGTTCAGACCTATAGACGAGCTGAGAGGCAAGAGAGAGATAGATCAGGTTCATCCCAACGAGATAATTACCGCTATGAGGTGCGTTTTGGAGAGCAAGGTGAAACTCGACAAGGAAGAACTCAAAAAGGAAGCGCTTGCCGTGCTCAATTATTCGAGAAAGACGAAGATAGCGCCCGTTTGGCTCGACATGTGTGTTAAGATAGGAGTGGAAAGAGGAAAACTCATAGAGACTCTAAACAATATGGTCACGATGTGATTTTAGAATAAATAGATATGTTTACAATGTAATATTGAAATATTCTTGACATACGACGTATTAATAGAGTATAATATTACTAAACTTATGTAAATTATTTATCTGTCGATTTAGATTTATGTTCGTTAATAATATTTCGGGAGGTAATAATATGCAGGATAAGAAAATCATATGCAAAGATTGCGGTAAGGAATTCGTATTCACCGTCGGAGAGCAAGAGTTCTATCAGTCCAGAGGGTTTGAGAACGAGCCGGTACGTTGTCCTGATTGCAGAAAAGCCAAGAAATCGCGTAATGCCGATTTCAGCAGGAAGAATCGCTGATCAGTATGTTAAAAGTCAAAAGGGAACGGTCATGACCGTTCCCTTTTTGAATTGTTTTGCCGCGTACGCTCGATCGTATGGAAGATAATAAGCTAAGACTTTAGTCTGAAATTATCGGCGAAAATCAAATATTATGAAAAAACAGCTTGGAGATGCGTAAATCGTTCTTCAAGCTGTTTTTTTATACGCTTATCGATTTTTTTCCTTTTTCTTTTTCTCGGAATACTTTTTCTTGACCTTGGCGTTGTCGACGAGGTTATGTAGTCCGTGCCAGCAGAGTTGGCGGCGTTCCCACCACAGTTTTTCGAAAAATCCGAGAATTTTCGACGGGTTCGCTCTTTTTACGCTCGCAAAGCGCGTAACGCCGTGTATTTTGAGCAGTTCTTCATAACTTGGTATCTTTTCGAGGAAAGTTTTGTAATCGAGTTTCTTTTCTTCGCTCCACGCTTTCTCAGCGAATGCGCCTAGTCTCGGGAATGTCTTGAAGAAGGCGTTATCCATATTGGGAACGAATTCCGTCCATAGGAACGCTTCTAAGCCTATCATACGATCGTTCTTTTCTATAAAGTCCGCGCTTTCGCTATATATGCGTTCGAGCGTATTCTGAGCGTAGGGCAGGTCGAGATAGTTGGGTTCGCTGAGTCCGTTGATAACGTACCGACCGTTCTTCATCTCGTTTAATATATTCGCGTGATTTTCTTTCGGTACGTTCCACGCCATCCATATTATATCGGAGTTGGATTTGCCGCTTATCTCGTCTTCGTTCCACATTATAGCGGTATAGCCTTTGCTTGAAATGTATTTTCCGACTTCGCTGAGAAAATGTCCTTGCAGTTCGTTTTCGTTTTTGAGTCCCAGCTCTTTTATCTTCGCTTGACAGCGCGGACATATCTGCCAACGCGTTTTCGGAGCTTCGTCGCCGCCGATATGAATTAGCCCGTCGGGGAAAAGCTCGGTTATTTCGTCGATAACGTCTTTAACGAACGCGAGAACTTCGTCCTTCCCTCCGCACAGGATATCGTGCTTTATGCCCCAGTGCGTTGCAACTGGCAGCTTTCTGGCAAAGCATCCGAGCTCGGGATAGGCGTGAAGAGCCGCTTGCATATGCCCCGGCATATCTATTTCGGGAATCACCTTTATATGTTTTTTGTGAGCGTAGGCGACTATCTCTTTTACGTCGTCTTGCGTATAGAATCCGCCGTGAGGACGCGCGTTGAAATTCGTATGGCTGCGTTTCGACGACTTTTGAGTCAGAAACGGATACTTTTTTATTTCCACTCGCCAGCCCTGATCTTCCGTAAGGTGCAAATGAAGGAAGTTTAGCTTGTGAAGAGCGATGAGATCGATGAATTTCTTTACGTCGCTCACGGAGTAAAAATATCTTCCGACGTCGAGCATGAACGCGCGGAAAGAAAAGCGCGGCTTATCCTCTATGGTAAAACAGGGAATACGCATGGAGTATGCGAGAGTTAGCTGTTTTAACGATTGCATAGCGTAAAAGCATCCCGTTTTTGAAGAAGCGCGTACCGAAATGCGATTGTCGGAAATTTTTATATAATATCCTTCGTATTCGACGGTTTCGTCCGCTATAACGTTTATCTCGTTAAGGGACACCTTTTCGCTCCTAAGCGAAAGTTTATGGGCAAAGTCCATAAAGTCGTCTATCTCGTCCTTCCATATTTCAGGAAACGAGATGGAAAAGCCTTTCATAAGATTAACGGTTCCCGCGTCGAGCGAATAGCGATAGGGCTCCGGTATCAGTTTTATCATATCGACCTCGCAAATCAAACGTTGATCGTTTCGTCTGTTACGGCGAAAGCCGCCGAACGTACGATGCAAACAACGGAAATTTCGTACGCGAATATTTTATCATACGGAGAAAAACAAAGTCAAACGCGTGCGGTTTCAAATAACGTTTCTTTGAAATTTTGTTTCGAAAACCACTGTCACACGTAACGGCATAAGAGGAAATAAATCTCGTTTTTTACACTTTTATGCTACGCCGAATATGCGAGAATATTCCAATATTGTGAAAGATGCGAAACCGCAGAAACGGGCGGCTCTGGTTCCATGCAAAATATGAATATTTGAGGGTTTTCAAAAACGAGTTGAATCGGATTCAAGCGAATATTACGGGCAGTCATAGATTTTGAAGAAAACGCTTGATACAGTCGGTTAAGAAGTAGCGTTTTGCGAGCATAAGCGGGTGTTTTTACGTGTGCGGGATTGATGAGTTATCCACATAAACGTGCGTTCGTGTGAACAACTATGTGGATAACTCGTATAAAAACGACAAAAATTAACGTTATGAAACAAAATCATATTATTTTTGACGGCAAAACGGATAATGACCAAGAATATGATTTCGGGAAAATTTGCGATAAGAAAGATGTTTTCCAAAGATAAAGAACACGATAAAAGAAATATAAAAAACGAATGAAACTAAGTGCTATTTTATACGGCGCGTCAATACATTAAAAAGGGAGATCGTTTATGTTTGTTATTGTTAAAAAGAAGGCCGTTATCGCCGTCGTATTGTGCCTTACGGTCATGAGCGTTGCGCTTACGGCTTGCTTTACGGCGAGCGCGAGCGTTTCGCCGTCGTTTGATAAGGTGATAGTGCTCGACGCGGGTCACGGAGGAGTGGACGGAGGAGTCGTCGGAAGCAGCGGCATAAAGGAGAGCGAGCTCAATCTTAAGATAGTCAAGGAACTCGAAAAAGAATTGAAGCGTATGAATTACGGCGTAGTTTTGACAAGGACGGGCGACGAGGCGCTTGCAGGCGGCAAAAAAGCCGATATGCAGGCAAGAAAGAAGGTCATAGACGAAGCGAACGCCGATATGGTCGTCAGCATACACATCAATAAGTTTTCCGACGCGAGACGAAGAGGCGTTCAAGTTTTTTACGACGATACGAAAAGGTGGACGGCGCAGGGAATGTACATGCAGAACGTAATGAACGAGTTCGTCAACAAAAAGTATGCGAAAAGGGATAATCTTTCAGCGCTGGGCGGCGATTATTTCATAGTTAAATGCAGTAACGTTCCTTCCATAATCATAGAATGCGGATTCATATCGAACAGCGAAGATCAAAAACTTCTTACGAGCCGCGAATACAGAGAATATCTAGCAAAGTATATAGCGATAGGCATAGATTCTCTTTTGTCCGACGGATCTCGATGAGCGGGAAGACGGCGTTTTTTTAATGTAATTTTTTCGATTCAATTATAAAACGCGTATACAAATTACATATTTTCTCGGTTTACTTTCGATTTTAAGTATGGTATAATATTTAAAACATTGTATTTGTTAAGAGGTTTCGTTGATATGGGAAGGAAGAGAGATAACGCGGAAAACAATTCGCCCGATAACGTTGAGAAGGTAGGTAAACTTAAAAAGAGAATAATTAGAGCCGAACAGCTCTATCTCATCGCGAATGCGCTCATTACGCTGCTTCTTGCGGTATTCTCGGTGAAGGATATGTTTGCGGACGGTACGCTCGGCGCGATACAGTACGTCGTCATTGCGCTCATAGTTGCATACATTTTAGCGTTCGTTACTCTCATTGCTCTATTTAGCGGGAACAGGTCCGAGCTGAAACGCAATCTTAAGAATTATAAGTTTGCCGTCAAAATAATGAAGGGAGTTATCGGTATAATCAACCCGATAATGGCGCTCATAGTTCTCTTCGAAGGACTGGAGAGCAGCGTCGGCGCGAGCAAGATATTCGCAGTCATAGTAGGTATTCTCGGCGTTGCGCTTGCTGTCGTAAAACTGTTGTCTAAGATAGTGAAGTTCGCGCGTAAAAAGAAGAAAGAGAAGAAAAAGAGATTAAAGAAAGAAGAGCGGCAATTGAGAAAGGAACAAAGGAAACTTATCGCTGATAAAAGCGCCGTAGAAGAGATAACTTCGACGGACGAAGAAGGCGAAAAGTAATATAAATATTTAACTCAAATAAACGATCGGCTGAGTCGAAAGGGCGTCCTGACGGTAAAGCGACTTAATAATATTACAGCGGCTTTGCGCTCAATGCCGCAATATGATTACGTCGGGTACGCCTTTAGGCGTATCTTTTTTATAGCGATAACGTATTTGGAAGGAGAAGAATTTATGGATAACAGAATAGCTCTTATCGGAATAATCGTGGAGTCGGAGGGTAACGACTCTATAGATCGACTCAACGATATCCTTCACGCGTACGGCAAAGTGATAATCGGCAGAATGGGCATCCCTTACAGGGAAAAAGGCGTTAATATAATAAGTATCGTCGTAGACGCGCCGAACGACGTTGTATCGTCGCTTGCCGGCAAGATAGGCGCGCTTAAAAACGTCAGCGTCAAGACTATGGTGGCGAAGAGATGACTCTGTCCGATAACGAAATACTTGCATATCTAAAAGGACGCGACGACAAGGAACTCTTTGCGCTTGCCGACGGCGTGAGAGAAAAGAACGTAGGCGATACCGTTCATATAAGGGGGATACTCGAGTTTAGCAACAAATGCGCGAGGAACTGCGCGTACTGCGGACTTAGGGCTGTGAATAATACCGTTACTCGGTACAGCATGACGAAAGAAGAGATAGAGAAAGCGAGCGACGAAGCGTACGTCTCGGGATACAAGACCATAGTGCTTCAAAGCGGAGAATATATTCCGTATCCTATAGATATGCTAGCCGAAATCGTAAGTTATATAGCGGAGAAAGGAATGACCGTCACGCTGAGTATCGGGGAAATATCAAAGGATAAAATGAAGCTTCTCTATGACGCGGGAGCGAGACGATATCTCATAAAGCACGAGACGGCGAACGAAGAGCTGTATAACAGACTGCATAAAGATTCATCCTTCGAGAAGAGAATGAGGGCTATATACGACGTTAAGGATATAGGCTACGAGGTAGGCGGAGGTTTTCTCATAGGACTTCCCGAGACCGATGAGAGAGATATTCTCAACGATCTTCGGCTCGTGGGATCCGTGCCGCTCGATATGTGCGGTATAGGAACGTTCATTCCGTGCGGGAATACTCCTCTTGAAAACGAGAAGAAAGGGAGCGTGATATTGACGAAGAGAGCCGTTGCGCTTACGAGACTCGTTCTCGAAAGGGCGAATATTCCGGTCACGACCTCGTTGAGATCGATAGATGACGGAACGCTGTTCAATTACGGAGCGAACGTTATTATGACCAAACTCACTCCCGAAAGATACAGGAATATGTACGAAATATATCCTCTCGACGTCGTTTCTAAGGGCATAAAAGAGGAAAGAGCCGAGATAGAAAGTCTCATAGCGAGAGAAGGAAGGAAGCCGCTCTGACGGCGCTGAAGAGATACCGACGGGAAATGATACGGTTTGGTAAAATACTAACGGTTCACCGTTTACGGCGTGAAACGCTCATTGATAGGGAAGCAGATAAAAATTACGTAAATGTATAGATAGAAAAAACGTCTTTAAGACAAGGAGATATGGGATAATGTACGATAGCAGGTCGAAAAAAGCTGAGGAGTTCATTGACGATAGCGAGATAAAACGTACGCTCGAATACGCCGAAAAGCATCGCGGCGATATCGAGCTTCTTGAAGCGATACTTGAAAAAGGAGCGTTATTCAAGGGTATAACCTATGAAGAGGCGGCGCTTCTCCTCGAGTGCGCCGATAAGGATATAGAGGAGAGGATATTCGCTCTTGCGGGTGAAATAAAGCGTAAATTCTACGGCAACAGGATAGTTATGTTTGCGCCGCTGTATCTTTCGAATTATTGCATCAACGGCTGTAAATACTGTCCGTATCATATGAAGAACAAGGGTATCGCGCGAAAAAAGTTGAGTCAGGAAGATATCAAGAGAGAAGTTATAGCTCTTCAGGATATGGGGCATAAAAGATTAGCAATTGAGTCGGGAGAAGATCCTATCAACAATCCTATAGAGTATATTCTCGAAAGCATAAAGACCATATATTCGATAAAGCATGAGAACGGAGCGATAAGACGCGTCAACGTCAATATCGCGGCGACGAGCGTCGAGAATTATAGACGGCTCAAGGAAGCAGGTATAGGAACGTATATCCTGTTCCAAGAGACCTATCACAAGGAGACGTATGAAGAACTTCATCCGAGCGGACCCAAGAAAGATTACGCATACCATACCGAGGCGATGGATAGGGCTATGACGGGAGGAATCGACGATGTAGGCATAGGCGTTCTTTTCGGGCTCAATCTTTATAAGTACGATTTCGTCGGGCTCCTCATGCACGCCAAGCATCTCGAGGATACGTTCGGAGTGGGACCGCATACGATAAGCGTTCCGAGAATATGCCCCGCTGACGATATAGACGTCAAAGATTACGATAATTCCATACCCGACGCCATATTCAAGAAGATAGTAGCGATTCTCAGGATAGCCGTTCCGTATACGGGCATTATCGTGTCGACGAGAGAGTCCGAGAGAGTCAGGAGCGAAGTCATAAAGATTGGAGTTTCGCAGATCAGCGGAGGTTCGAGGACGAGCGTCGGAGGCTACGCCGACGGCGGAGAGGAAGAGAATTCGTCGCAGTTCGACGTGAGCGATAAGCGTTCGCTCGACGAAGTGGTCGGCTGGCTCATGGACAGCGGACATATCCCGTCGTTCTGCACGGCGTGCTACAGAGAGGGCAGGACGGGGGACAGATTCATGTCTCTTTGCAAGTCGGGCAATATCGCGAACGTATGTCAGGCAAACGCTATAATGACGCTTTCGGAATATCTTGAAGATTACGCGTCGCCGAATACGAAAATAAAGGGTTACGAGACGATAGAAAAAGAAATCGCTTTAATACCGAACGAGAGAACGAAAGAGATAGTTAAAAACAGGATAGAGGAGATAAAAGACGGCAAGAGAGACTTCCGTTTTTAGCGCAGAAATATGAATACTTTGCCAAAGGCAGAAAGATTGAGAATAGGAGTATTCGGAACGGCGAACGCAGGTAAGTCGACGTTCGTCAATACTCTGACGAGACAGCAGATCTCGATAGTGTCCGACGTTAAGGGAACGACTACCGACCCCGTAGAGAAGGCGGTCGAGCTTCCGTCCATCGGAGCTTGCGTTATAATAGATACGGCGGGTTACGGCGATAACGGCGGGCATCTTTCGAATATGAGAGAGGAGAGAACCGAAAGAGCGTTAAGTTCGACGGATATAGCTATAGTTATAGTATCGGGTTCTAAGGAAGATAACGACTTCGTTAAAAGGCTGAAACGCATGAAAAAGAAGGCGTTATACGTTGTTAACGCGTATAATGACGTTGAAAAAGCGAAAGAGCTTTTGACAAAGAACGCTCTCGAATACAGCGTTATCGACGCGGCGAATTATAAAGACGTCGTTTCGCTCTTTCCGAAAATCGCTTCATTAATACCCGAAGATTTCAATGCAAGCGCCATCATATCTCATCTTGTGCGCGAGGGCGACATCGTTATGCTCGTTATGCCGCAGGATAAAGAGGCTCCGAAAAAGCGGCTCATCCTACCCGAATCTTCAACTATAAGGGAACTGATAGACAGAAGGTGTATCACGGTCGCAGTGAATGTCGACAGCGTAAAAGACGCATTGAAACTCGTTACGCCGTCTCTCGTCGTCGTCGATTCTCAAGTGATGAAGACAGTGTCGGACATCATTCCGAAGGACGTACGGCTGACGTCGTTTTCGGCGCTTTTCGCAAGGTACAAAGGAGATATAGACGAGTTCGTAAAAGGAGCGAAAGCTATGGATATGCTATCCGAAAATTCGCATATCCTTATTGCGGAGGCTTGCAGTCACTCACCCTTAGAGGAGGATATCGGCACGGTCAAAATACCGAAACTCTTGAGAAAGAGATACGGAGAAGGGATCGATATTGACTTTGCGAGCGGAGTAGATTTTCCTAAAGATATAGAAAGTTACGATCTTATCATCCATTGCGGGGCGTGTATGTTCAACAGGCGATTTGTGCTCTCTAGACAGGAGAGAGCGAAAGATGCGGGCGTTCCTATGACAAATTACGGTATAGCGATAGCCTATCTATCGGGTATTTTGGATAAAATAGTCTATTGATATAAGTTGGAGATATTATGCGAATAAATAAGGACTTTGCTCTCTTTACAAAATATGTTTCGATGAATATGTTGAGCATGATAGCGCTCGCTTGCTATTTTCTTGCCGATACTTACTTCATTGCGAACGGAGTGGGCAGCGGAGGAATAGTTGCGCTCAATATCGTACTGCCTGTCTTTAGCGTAATGCACGGTATAGGTCATATGTTCGGTATAGGCGGAGCGTCGCTGTTTTCTATACGCAAATCGAACGACGACAAGGCGGGAAGCAGAATATTCACGGAGGTCGCGGTCATAGGCGTTGTTATCGGCATAGTTATAACCGTGATGGCGCTTGTATTTCAAAAGCAGATAATAAGGCTTCTCGGCGGCGAGGAGAATATAGTCGAACTTGCGAAGACGTATCTTACGACTATCGTGATATACGCGCCGTTCTTTATTCTCAACAATACGGTAGTTGCGTTCGTGAGGAACGATAACGATCCTAAACTTTCGATGATAGCTATGATAGTCGCGAGTTTGAGCAACGTTTTACTAGACTATATTTTCATCTATCCCATGAAACTCGGTATGTTCGGCGCGGCTCTTGCAACGGGACTTTCTCCGATATTTTCGCTGCTGATATGTTCTTTCCATTTCATCAAGAAGAGGAGTACGTTCACGCTATCGAAGTGCCGTTTCAACGGCAAGGAGATACTAAAGAGCATGACGCTCGGCGCGCAGGCTCTTATCGGAGAATTGGCTTCGGGAGTAGTGATATTGCTCTTCAATATGGCTATGCTAAAATACGTAGGAGATATGGGAGTTGCCGCCTACGGCATTATCGCTAATATCGTCCTCGTCGCGATCGCTCTCTTTAACGGCATAGGGCAAGGTATGCAACCTATTTTGAGCGACGCTTACGGCAGCGGACAGACCGAGCGAATAAAACGGGCGCTCATATACGGCGTAGTACTATCGACGGTACTTGGAACTCTAGTCCTGATATTCGGTACGGTATTCGACGGAGCGATAGTAAAGATATTCAACAAAGACGGCGGCGAAGAACTGCAACGCATCGCAGAGAGGGGTATAGACGTATATTTCATCGCGTTCTTGTTTTCGGGAATAAACATCGTCTTGACGTTCTTTTACGGCGCTACGAATCGCGCCGTGGAATCAATGGTCATTTCCCTTTTAAGAGGCGTAGTCGGCGTATTCGTATTCATTATGATACTTCCGAGATTTATCGGCGTCGACGGGATATGGGCGACGACGCCCGTTGCGGAGGGTTTGACGTTCGTCGCGGCGGCTGTATATACGGTATTTTTCGTACGAAACATTTACGGAAAGCAGAGAAAAACGAACGAAGCGGATAAGAAATCCGATCGAGAAGAAGATATGGTCGTCGATACTTTGCCAAACACCGATCAGTGCGATATAAAATGAGTACAAGTTCCATCTCGAACGTTTAGATAAAATGCAAAAATTTATAATTTATATTGAACGTGTATAATAAAATTTAACCGCGCTAATTGATTTTTATAAATAACTGTGTTAAAATTTAACGATAAACTATATCGACCCTTGACCGATGCGTTAAAAAGTGTCTCTAACGTAAGTCCGGGAAAAATATATGGCGTTTACGATACGCGGCATAACGAATGTAAAATAATGAAAGGGAAAAGGAAAAATCTATGACGAACAAGGCAAAAAAAATCACGTTTATAGCGGTGGCTTCCGTACTTATCTTCGTAGCGGTTCTCGCTATGATAATACTCATACCGAGACAGGGTAAGAAGATGTATAACGTATGGGGCGCCGGCGACGAATTCGACGTAAACGGCGTTACGAAGCTCGAAAAGAAGCAAGGCGAAGATTTTAAGATATTGCTATTCACCGATATACAGCTTTGGACCGCGATAGGCGATAATAAGCGAACGCTCAAGATGATGGACGAATTGGTCGAAAAAGTGAAACCCGATCTCATTATATTACCTGGGGATAACGTTTCGGGTGTTTCGACGGATATACTTACGCTTCAGTTAGTGAAGAAGATGGAGAGTTACGGCATACCGTGGGCGCCCGTATTCGGCAATCACGACAGCGAAGGCAACGCAACGCTCGAGTGGCAGGCTGACAAATTCGACGCGGCGGATAACTGTATTTTCGACAGAGGTCCGTCTAATCTCTACGGAGTAGGCAACTATTTCGTCAATATCGTTGAAGGCTATAATATAGCGTACTCTCTCGCTCTTTTAGATAACGGCAGATATTATAGGTATGACGAGTCGACAATAGACGAAGTGTATATGGGATACGAACAGATAGTTTGGTACGAGTGGAATATGAGAGGAATAGCTAAGGCGTACGGCAAAGAAAGAGTTCCCTCTATGACGTTCTCGCACTGCGCGCCGCCGGAGTTTAACGAAGCTATGGAAAAGTACGGACAAGAGGGCGCTGACGGCATATATTACGTTCCCGAAGAGTATGGGTTCGGATACTGTCAGTATCTTCCGAGCGTAGCTCCTAAGAACAGCGGATTCATAGATAAGGCGAAAGCTCTCGGCTTAACGCACGTTTTCGTCGGACACGACCACGAGAATAACGCAAGTATAAAGTATGAGGACGTAATATATACTTACGGACTCAAGACGGGTCCTTCTCCGAAGCCGTGGAACGCCGCTAAAGAGTACGGCGGAACCGTAATATCTATCGGAGATAACGGCGCGGTAAGCATTGCGAACGAAGTTATCGAAACCGTTAAATGAAGAAGTATTCGTCATTAAATTAGATGATTTGAACGCGTTTTGATTTTTTTATGAGCGCGATCGTTAGAAGATTTATATGAGCAGGCGGAAATACGCCGAGTAACTTAAAAAACTTGTCGGCAGTCTTTGCCGCGATATGTTATAAAAGTTTTCGAGATATTGTTTAATTTATATGATTTAATTATGAGAACGGTTATTTAACGTAAGAAGCGGCGTCAAATCGACGTCGCTTTTTAGAATTTAGATACGTTAGCGTTTATTATTATCTTGGGAACCGTCGCTGTCTAAGTCCTTTTTACGGTTGACTTTTTCGCTTATCGCTTCAACTAGCATTATTATAGCTCCCAGTACCGCAAAACATAGCGGAAGTATATAGCCCATAGGATCGCACCATTTTGTCAAAGTCATGGGAATCGAAGATAAAACGATCCCGAATACAAAAAATATTATGCCTGTGATAAATAGTTTTGTTTGTTTCATATTATAGAGCCTCCGCTAAATAAAATAATTAATAATCGACGTATTTACGTTTTGACAAATTTCGTTTACCGATATTATTCAAAATATATAAAGATGAGATCGATGCAAATCTTGCCATATTTTTTCTTTATTATAATTCAAAACAAGAAAATTGTCAATAATAAAAGAGACAAAATCAAAGAATTTTCACCATATAGATATGAATATTACAATATTTATTGTATTTTTTGACAATATTTGATAAAATACTAAATATAGGAGTAACACATTATGATAAAAAATAATTCGCATTATGATACAATAAAAACAGAGATACAGTCGTTGAAAGATATACATCATAATTTACGTGATAAATCAGATGAAAAAGTATTTACAATTCTTTGTATTAAATCTAATTATTATAAAAATCCCTCTTTGAATTTTACTGAAACTGATATTGAAAATGTTTTAGTTGATTCGGTTAATGATGGAGGGGTAGATGCATTGTTGGCAGATCCAAATTCTGAAACAAATAATTTAGTGATTTGTCAGTCAAAATATTACGAAACGATAACGTTTGATATAGTTCGTGATGCTGTTGCTAAAATGATATCATTTTATAAAAGTATGCTAAGAGGAGAGTATGAATCTGTCAATACGAAAGTACAGAGAAGATTTTTATCATTAAATGCAGAAATAGGTGATGAATCTAAAGTTAGCTTTGTTTTTTATACAAGTGCGAGAAAAAATGGTATACGTGAAGATCGTATTCAAAAATTATTACAAGAACATAATTTAGATTCTGTAGAGTATGAAATTAAATTATTTTTTGTAGAAGATATCATTGAAGAAATAAAAGAATCACAATCACAGAGACCTACAGTTGAAAATGGTAAAATAGAAATTGATAAAGTGCATAATGTGCTTTTTTATAACGATGATGCTGTTATAGTAAATGTTTCAGCATTTTCGATTAAAGAGTTGTATGCTAAACATAATATAAACTTGCTTTCACGCAATTTAAGATATTTTATAAAAAAGAGGGAAATAGATTCTTCAATTAAAGAAACCATAAGTAAGTGTCCAGATAAGTTTTGGTATAAGAATAATGGTATAACAATTATCTGTGATGAATTTTTTGTGGACGGAAAAGAAGTGAAGTTGAAAAATTTTTCTATTGTTAATGGAGGTCAGACCACAACATTATTACATAAAAGTAAAGACATTAATAAAGGTTATGATTTATATTTACCATGTAAAGTTATTAGGACACAAGGGAATTGCGAAGATGAAAAAAATCAATTTAGTTTAGAAATTGCGCAGGCTACAAATTCACAGAAAGCAATCAAACAAATAGATTTAAAAGCTAATTCGCCAGAGCAAGTGCGGTTTTGTAGATCAATGAGAAATGTAGGAATTTTCTATCAAACAAAGCGAGGAGAAGTAGTTCCAAAAGATTTTAAAGAAGATTATAAAAATACTGATCTTGTAGAAGTCGGTAAGTTATGCCTAGCAGGTATATTCCAGTTACCTGGATCAAGCAGATCAAAGCCGTCTACGTTATATTGTGAAAAGTATTATAACCCAGTTTTTAATGGTGATCAAACAAATGTATGCTTGTTTGTTAAAGAATTGTTATATATTGATACGTATTATAGAAAGTTTTTTATACAAAGATTTGATAAGCAATATGAGGAGTCGCCAGTTGCAACCGAAATTATTCCATTTGCGCATAATTCACGTACCATATGTATTGCATTTGTATCTTTTGCATCAAGGTATTATCAACAAAATATTAAGGAGTCTGATGTAAGAGTGATATTTGAGCATATTAATAAAGAAAAAGCATATGACGATTATTACTACGATATTTTTAAGGAAATAGGTAAAGTTGCTCCGTTATTTCCTAAAAAACTTTTTGATGATAAAAATAAATATGATGAGGTATTATATAAACTATTTGAAGTAATTATTTTATCTGGAAGGCGGTATTATAGTTCGAAAAAAGAATCTGATAATACATTAAGTGAATCAAATTTCTTAAAAACAGATAAGAATTATTATTATATTTTAAAATTTGATTGGGATAATATTTATGGAAAAATTAAAGAAATTTTTAGTAATATATGATTAATGTAATAGCTTACATTTGTTTTTAATAAATTTAAGCTATTTTCTACTTATTCATTATATTCGACATAAATTCGCGCGTACGCTCGTTCTTCGGAGAGTCAATGACTTCTTTTGCGTCACCCATTTCAAGAATAGCGCCTTTGTCGAGGAATATTACTTTATCCGCTACTTCGCGAGCGAACATTATCTCGTGAGTGACTATGAGCATCGTCATTTTGGTCTCTTCCTTTAGCGAACGGATAACTCTGAGAACTTCGCCTGTAAGCTCCGGGTCGAGCGCGCTTGTCGGCTCGTCGAAACATAGTATCTCGGGTTTTAAGCAGAGCGCTCTGGCTATTGCGACGCGCTGTTTTTGACCTCCCGATATTTCGCAAGGGTAGGCGTCTTTTTTATCGAGAAGTCCTACGGTAACGAGTGTATCGAGCGCGATCCTTTCGGCTTCTGACTTATTGAACTTTTTGACGTTAATGAGCGCCAAAGTCAGATTTTCGAGTACGGATAGGTGGGGGAAGAGGTTAAAGTCTTGAAATACCATTCCTATCTTCAACGCTTCTTTTCTCAGCTCTTTTTCTTTCGGATATTTGGCTACGTCTATCGTTACTTTTTTATTATACCAAAGAGGACGGATTTTTATCTTAAATAGTTTGCCGTCGCTTCGAGCCTTTTTCGAGACGAATACGGGATATTTTATATCGAAACTCTTTTCGTTTGAGGCGGTTTTATTGCCTTTTTTAATGATTTTGACGTCTTTTTTGACAGTCGTAATTACGTCTTTGTCATTAATGCAGAGATCGCCGCTATCTATTTTTTCAAGAAAAGTGATGCACCGAAGAAGCGTTGACTTTCCGCCTCCTGACGAGCCTATTATCGCAACGACTTCGCCTTCGTCTATCGAGAAAGAAACGTCTTTGAGAACGTGATTAGCGCCAAAGGATTTGTTGATATTGTTTAGCTTGATAATGCTCATGATGATCCTCCTTTAGCCCTTATAGTAATCGAATCGTTTTTCGATCAGTCTGAATATTATCGTGAGTATACCGACGAACGCCAGATAGAACACGCCTGTGCAGAGCAAGGGGATAATGCTCGTCGTTTTTTCCATAATGCTTTGACCTGCAAATACGACTTCCGCAACTCCGATAACGTTTGCTAGGGAGGTATCTTTTACAAGCGTTATTATCTCGTTAGACATAGGTTGAAGTATGCGTTTCCCGACTTGGGGTAAGATAACTTTAGTTGAACTTTGTATACGGCTTAAGCCTAATACTCTTGATGCTTCCGATTGACCTATCGGTATAGATTGGAAGCCTCCCTTGTATATAACGGCGAAGTACGCCGCGTAATTTATGCCGAATGCTATGACTGCGCCCCAAAACTCATCAATAAGCGGGATTTTGAATAAAAAACCGGGACCGTAAAAAATAAGTACGATCTGCAGCATAAGAGGCGTACCTCGGATTATCCAGATAAAGACGTTTGTGATAAGCGATAGCGGTTTGAACTTCGATACCGACATGAAGTAGATAAGAAGTCCGAGCGGAAGCGCAATGATAAGCGTCATAAAGAATAACCCGATAGTAAGTTTCGAAGCCTCGAGTATTTGTTTGAATATGTTAGCGTAATCCAAGTTCATTAACGTATATACCTTTGTTGCCTTTATATCGATAAATAACAGCGGTTATTTATATTAGCGTATTTCGGCTTTCACATTACTCCGTAGCAATATTCATTTTAAGATTAGTAAGACCGTACTTGTTGAGAAGTTCGTCATACTTGCCGTTTTTGACAAGAGTACGGATAGCGTCGTTCACTTTACCGATGAATACGGTGTCGCCTTTGCGAGCAGCGACAGCGTATGTTTCTGTCTCATTAAGAAGGATAGGCGAGCCGTTTGAATCGCTGGCTACTATACAATCGGAATTCTTTGAGCAGTAATATTCTGCCATTGTTCTGTCAACAAGGGCAACGTCGCTACCTTTTAGCTTTACGTCGTTTAAGGCATTAATTTGCGCTTTAAGAAGTTTTACTGTGTCTTTATCGCTTGTTTTGAAAAGTTCGTCAAATACGTCAGCTCCCGCGCTTCCGTCTTCTGCTACGAATTTATTTGCAGTCTTGAGTGTAGCTACAGAATTGTACTTAGTCGCATCCTCTTTTCTGATTACAGCAACTTGGTTGTTGTAGAGATAGTCAACTGAAAGTTCATAAGCCGCCTTTCTCTCCTCGGTAACGGTAAGACCGTTCCATATAAGATCGATATTACGAGTTTGAAGTTCGCTATCCTTCATCTTCCAAGAAATCAACCTAAATTCTACTTTAACGCCTAGAGCTTCGCCGACGGCAAGAGCAAACTCACTATCAAATCCGGGCATATTCTTATCGAGTTTAGTCGCATCGTTGTCGTCAGTTATAGCGATCGGCGGATTAGGCGTCCAGCCTATAATCATAGTGCCTTTTTCCTCTATGTATTCCCAGTCGCTCGTCTTATTACAGCCTACGAGTCCCACTGCGAGCAGGCATACTACGAGGAGTGTTGCAATTATTGCCAAAGTCTTTTTCATTTTTGTTCTCCTAAAGTTTAGTTTATATGAAAGTACGTTATATGTACGCTCATTTTTAATATTTGCCGATAATCGGTTCGGCGTTTGGCGAATACTTTATATTCGTAGGCGTTTGACGCCGCATTGTTTACAGGATAAGCGACAGTTTTCTATCGAAATTCGATAATAGCGATAGATTTTTTATACTGCGCTGATTATTTTGTTATCTTTTCCTTACCGCCCATATACATTTGAAGCGGCTTCGGAATATTGACGCTGCCGTCGGCGCAGAGGTTATTCTCAAGGAATGCGATGAGCATTCTCGGCGGAGCGACGACGGTATTATTGAGCGTGTGAGCGAAATAGTTGCCGGTCTCCTTATTTTTTATCCTTATGCCGAGCCGTCTAGCCTGAGCGTCTCCGAGATTCGAACAGCTTCCGACCTCAAAGTATTTTTTCTGTCTCGGCGACCATGCTTCGACGTCGATGCTCTTGACCTTGAGATCGGCAAGATCTCCCGAACAGCATTCGAGCGTTCTTACGGGTATATCCAAAGATCGGAAGAAATCGACGGTATTATTGTGGAGTTTTTCAAACCACGCCGGGCTTTCATCGGGTTTGCAGATGACTATCATTTCCTGCTTTTCGAACTGGTGTATTCTGTATACGCCGCGTTCTTCTATGCCGTGAGCGCCGACTTCCTTCCTAAAGCACGGCGAATAACTCGTGAGCGTTTTAGGCAGTTCCTCTTCGGGTATGATGGTATCCATGAATTTTCCTATCATGGAGTGCTCCGACGTGCCGATGAGATAGAGGTCTTCGCCCTCTATTTTATACATCATATTTTCCATTTCCGCAAAGCTCATGACGCCGTTGACGACGGAGCTTCTTATCATGAACGGAGGAACGTAGTAGGTGAAGCCTCTGTCTATCATGAAGTCTCTGGCGTAAGAGAGTATCGCCGAGTGGAGACGCGCGACGTCGCCTCTAAGGTAATAGAAACCGTTGCCGCTCGTTCTTCTTGCGCTGTCGAGGTCTATGCCGTCGAAACTCTCCATGATATCGACGTGATAGGGAACTTCGTATTCGGGTACGAATGGCTCTCCGAACTTTTCTACTTCAACGTTCTCGCTGTCGTCTTTTCCTATGGGGACCGACGGATCTATGATGTTAGGTATGACCATCATTCTCGTTTTGATCTCATCTTCGAGTTCCGTCTCTCTCTTTTCGAGACGCAAAAGCTCGTCGGCAAATTCTGCAACTTGCTTTTTAGCTTCTTCCGCTTTGTCCTTTTCTCCTTTCGCCATGAAGCCGCCTATGGTCTTGCTGATCGAATTACGCTGACTTCTTAAAAATTCGCATCTTTTCTTGGCGTCTCTGTATTCCGCGTCGAAAGCTATCACTTCGTCGACGAGCGGGAGTTTTTCATCTTGAAATTTCTTCTTTATATTCTCTTTTACGATTTCGGGATTGCTTCTTAAGAATTTAATATCTATCATATATTGTTTATTCTCCTTGAGTCCGCGTTAGGCGTTATTTCATTTAGCTACGATATTGACGAGTCTCTTTGGAATGACTACGACTTTGACTACGCTCAGTCCCTTGAGAGCTTCGACGACGTTGCCGTCGTTGAGCGCGGTCTTTTCTATCTCTTCCTTAGTTGCGTCGGCAGGAAGAACTATCTTTGCCTTAACTCTCGAGTTTATCTGTACCGCGAGCTCGTATTCGTCTTTGACAAGAGCCTTTTCGTCGTACTTAGGATAGCTTCTATTGTGAACGGAATAGGAGTTGCCCATCAGTTCGTTGAGCTCTTCCGATACGTGCGGAGCGAACGGCGCCATAAGAAGTATGAGGTCGTTGATGCACGATACGGCAAAGTTACCGTTATGGTTTTTAGCCGACGAATCGTATTTGTAAAGAGCGTTGACGAATTCCATGATACGCGCGATAGCGGTATTGAACGAGAACGCCTCCGTATCGGCGGTCACTCTCTTTATCGTGTTGTGGCGGATGAAGTTGAGCTCTTTTTCGTCGGAAGACATTTCGTTATTGTCGGTAGGATAGCTCTTTGCTCTCAATGCTATTCTTTCCACTCTTTCGAAGAACTTGGAGATACCTTCTATACCTGCCGAGTTCCACGGACCGCCTTCCTGATATGCGAAGCCGAACATAAGATACATTCTGAAAGCGTCGGAGCCGTACTTTTTGATGAAGTCGTCGGGGGATACTACGTTGCCTCTCGATTTGCTCATCTTGAAGCCGTCTGGACCGAGGATAAGACCTTGATGCACGAGCGACTTGAACGGTTCGTCAAACGATAGGTAGCCCATATCTCTCAAAGCCTTAGTGAAGAAACGCGCGTACAAAAGGTGCATACAGGCGTGTTCCGCGCCGCCGATATACTTGTCCACGGGGAGCATCTTGTCGATGAGCTCCTTATTGAAAGCCTCTTTGTCGTTCTTTGCGTCGGGGTATCTCAAATAGTACCAAGAAGAGCATACGAACGTATCGAGCGTATCGGGATCGCGCTTTGCAGGGCGACCGCAGATCGGACAGACTGTATTGATATATTCTTCGCACTTGGCGAGCGGCGACTCGCCGTCGGGCTTGAATTCTACGTTATACGGAAGTTTTACGGGCAGTTCCGATTCGGGAACGGGAACTTCGCCGCAGTGTTCGCAGTGGATTATCGGAATAGGACATCCCCAGTATCTCTGACGCGATATGAGCCAGTCGCGGAGACGGTAATTGGTCTTTTTGCCGCCTTTGCCCATCTTTTCTATTTTGGCAAGTATAGCGTCTCTAGCATCTTCGCTCTTCATCCCGCTGAACTCTTCGGAATTGACGCTGACGCCCATTTCGCAATAGGGAAGCGTATCGTCGCTGCCGTCTGCGCTCTTGACGACTCTCGTTATATCGAGAGAATATTTCTTAGCGAAGTCAAAGTCTCTATCGTCGTGCGACGGAACGCCCATTACCGCGCCTGTGCCGTAGGAGTAGAGGACGTAATCGCCCGTCCATATGGGAACTCTCTTGCCGCTTACGGGGTTGATACAGTACGCGCCGGTAAAGACGCCCGTCTTTTCTCTCGTGGAACTGAGTCTGTCTATCTCCGTCGTCTTAGAACATTCGCGTACGTAATCCTCTACCGCCGAGAGCTGCTCTTTCGTAGTCAGCTTTTTGACGAGCGGATGTTCGGGCGCGAGCACGACGTAAGATACTCCGTAGAGCGTGTCGGCTCTTGTCGTGAATACTCTGAACGCGTCGCCGCTCTCCGTCGCGAATTCTATCTCTCCGCCCGTTGATTTTCCTATCCAGTTGCGTTGCATAGCCTTCGTCTTTTCAGGCCAGTCGATAGTATCGAGACCCGAAAGGAGTTCTTCGGCGTAATCGGTTATCTTGAAGAACCACTGCGTGAGATTCTTCTTGACGACGAGCGAGCCGCAGCGTTCGCACACGCCGTCGACGACCTGCTCGTTAGCAAGGACGGTATTGCATGAAGTGCACCAGTTGACGGGGGCTTCCTTTCTGTATGCGAGACCTCTCTTGTAAAATTCGAGGAATAACCACTGCGTCCACTTGTAATAATCGGGCATACACGTCTTGATCTCGTAATCCCAGTCGAAAGTAGCGCCCATAGCCTTGAGCTGTTCTTCCATATTGGCGATATTCTTGAGAGTGCTGTCTTCGGGATGGATACCCGTCTTTATCGCGTAGTTCTCAGCAGGAAGTCCGAACGCGTCGAAGCCCATAGGCTGGAATACTTCGTATCCCTGCATCCTCTTGAAACGGGCGAACGAGTCGGAAGGTCCGAAATTGAACCAGTGTCCGACGTGAAGTTTCGCTCCCGAAGGATACGAAAACATTTCGAGAGTATAGTACTTCTTGTCCATTTTGGACTTGTCGAAAGCGTACAATCTGTCTTTCGCCCAACGATCTTGCCATTTCTTGTCAATCTTAGTAAAATCCATAAACTTCTCCGTATATAAATCGGTCATTACGAACGATCCGACACAATTTGTCGGCAATATATTGTCTTACAGGTTTAATGAGACGCGATTTGACGGCAAATTACCGCATTATCGGTAAATTTGGCGCAACTTGCGCCGCGTATCTTATCTACTCTTATCGGCGTCGATCTTGCCGTAATCCCATTAGACGGCAAAGTTACATCGAATAAAAGATACTAATATATTAATACATACGCAAAATAATGTCAAGGTAATATCCGTAAAAGTATCGAGATAAAAAATACGACGCTGTCTCGGACGGTATCGCTGGCAAAACGGAAATCATCGCTACTTTACGTCGCCTCGGCGTAAAATCAATGCCGCAGCGTTATAGATCGCAAATTATTAAGATGTCATGGCGGAGTTTTAATAAATGCTTATGAAAAATAAATATAATTAAAATTTTATAAAATTTACGTTTCTTCGTTCAATTCGGAAGAAAGTTCGTTGACAAACAGCTTGCGCGTGAATTATAATTAACGAAAGTTATATCGGAACGCGTATATCCATAGGTTAAATACGGCTTTTGATGATTTGTCGAAAAGTGTCGCATATGTATCGTAGATTTGCAGCTTTTGCGGTATGGCTCAAGTGTTTTTTGGAAGAAGAATTGATTCTATTGGAGGTAAGCGTATGAAGTTTGCGGAAAGGCTCAAAGACGAGCGTAAGCGTAAGCGTTATAATCAAACGTACATTGCAAAGTATATGAAGGTTTCGCAGGTATCGGTAAGTAACTGGGAGAGAGGTGTAAAGGAGCCTAATTTTCAGGCGCTCATCGACCTTGCAAATCTGTTCGGAGTATCTACGGACTACTTGCTAGGCATCAAAGATACTAAGGACTGATTTTTTATTAAAAGCGTTGCCGCGGCGTATTGCGCGGTAAGATGTACTGAAATTTTATTTTGAAGAACGCGGCTTAGTCGCGTTCTTCTTTCCGTATCTCGGTTATCGGAAAACGATTTTTCGTTCAAGCGTTAAAAAAGCAGAAAACTCATAAACCGCAGAAGTAGCGACTGCGTCTCCGCGTTGTAATTTATAAGCCGCTATCTTACGTTTTTATTTTTGATTTATGCCGAGTATTTCGTTAGCGTCGAGATCGAGGACCGCGCACAGATTGGCGAGCGTATCGAGGGCGGGAAGAATATCTCCTCTCACGTAGTGCGCTATAGTGGACTGCGACATATGCAGTTTTTTGGCGATAGCCGTCTGCGTCATTCCGCATTGTCTTATGGCCTCGATGATGTTCTTCTGTATTGTTTCAAGCGTTATCATGTAGCTTCCTCACCATATATAGTATTTCAAAATTATTTTATGCGTTGCGGTCATAAAAATATTTTCTTATGCGTACTAATCATAAGCATAAGACTATTTAAGAGAAATATGTTGAGATAAAGTCTAATTTGGAATAACAAAATTCCTAAAAATAACGAAGAGCAGGTCAATTTTTTCTACAATATGCAGAAAGTTTTAATTCGTTAAATTATTGACGAATATTTTGGCTATTGACAAAAGACAGTTTCTGATATAGAATAAATAATATAATAAAAAGCTATATTTTTATATTCAAATAAGTGTTTTTAAGTACGCTTGATATATTCGTTACATATACTCTAAGAAAAGAACTAAGCTTTATGAAGCGACGAGGTAATTATGCGCAAAGATCTACGACACGTTATCGATATCTGGAAACGGCCTTATTTTGCATTGTATATCAATCAGCTCAAAGCGTCGGCGTATACGCCCGTTGCCATGCTGACGGCTAAAGTAGGAGAGAGCAAAGATCCCGTCGAATATGCCGACAGGATGTCTCTTCAGTATCGAAACATAGAGAAAGGTGAAAAATGGGGCGAATTCTTCGGCTCCGCGTGGTTCCATATCACGGGAATAGTCGACGAGAACGTCGTTGAAAATCTTGTCGATCACGTCGCGGTGTTAGACATCGGCGGAGAAGGGTGCGTGTTTAACGAGCGCGGAGTAGTTCAAGGCATAACCAACGTGTTGGGTTTTCCCGATAGATTGCAGTGTATTAAAGGGAAGAAGGTCGTCGAACTCGAAAGAATAGGCGTACACGACGATAATAATATCGGCATATGGGTAGAGGCGGCAAACAACGGGAAAAATTACAATAACGTCGGAGCTATCTCATTCAGAGGGGCGTATATTGCTAAAGTAAGAAGGGATATCATCGAATACTATTACGACTTCCTCGCGCTTATCGAGAATATGGCGCGCGATAATAGAAAAGAGAGGCGGAAAGAGGTCTTAAAAGCGTTGCATAAGGCGGTAGATGCGTCGGGCGATTTTTACGAGAGCGAGATAGCGGAGGCGAGAGGGATATTGAGTCCTTTTCTCAACGCGGTCAAAGACGACGCGCTCACGGTGTATGCTGTGGGGCACGCTCATCTGGATCTTGCGTGGCTTTGGCCTTTGAGAGAGAGCAAAAGGAAGGCGGAGAGAACGTTCTCTAACGCATTATACAATATAGGAAAATACGAAACTTACGTATTCGGCGCAAGCCAGCCTCAGCAATTCCAATGGGTCAAGGATAAAAGACCCGAATTGTACAGGGAGCTACAGGAAGCCGTTAAGGACGGAAGAATGGAACTGCAAGGCGCTATGTGGGTGGAGAGCGATACCAATATCCCGTCGGGAGAGAGTCTCATAAGACAGATATATTACGGCAAGAAGTTCTTCCGCGACGAATTCGGAGCAGAGATCGATACGGTGTGGCTTCCCGATGCGTTCGGCTTTACGGGAGCGTTGCCGCAGATAATGAAGAAGTCGGGGGTAAAGAATTTCTCGACCGTCAAGCTGAGCTGGAATACCGTCAACGAATTTCCGCACTCGTCATTTGTTTGGGAAGGCATAGACGGCAGTCGCGTGACGGCGCATATCCCTCCCGAAGGAGACTATTGTTCGTACGCCGATCCTCTTGCGATGAAGGAGCTTGAGAGCCGATTCAGACAAAAGGAAATATCAAACGTCGCGCTCATGCCGTACGGTATAGGCGACGGAGGAGCGGGTCCCGGTGAATATCATATCAATATGATAAAGAGAATGGGCGGTATCGACGGAATGCCGAAGGTCAAACTCGCGTCCGCGGGAGAGTTCTTCGCCGCGCTTGAAAAAGAGATGGAGGAAAAGGATTTCCCCATCCACAGAGGGGAGCTTTATCTCGAAAAGCATAGGGGAACGTATACGACGCAAGCTAAAGTCAAGAGATATAACCGCATGGCGGAACGCGATATGAGGTGTACGGAGTGGCTGTTGACTCTCGCCTATATCAAAGGTATGGAATATCCGCATGCCGACGTGGAGAGAATATATAAAGAGATGCTTCTTTATATGTTCCACGATATATTGCCGGGATCGTCGATAGACAGGGTATACAAAGAATGTTACGAACGCTATCCGATACTGCTTCGCGAACTTAAGGAGCTCAGAGACAGAGCGCTTTCGTATCTCGATACGGGCAGCGGAGACGCGTACGCGGTCAATCCGTCGCCTTTCGCTAGGTCGGGAAGCGTGAGCGTATCGGGCGATACGTACGAATATTCGCTAGCGGCGTATTCTTCGGGAAAGCCTCGCCGCCGCTTAGCTGACTGCAAGGGAGCTACCTGCGATAAACACGTAATGGAAAACGAAAATATAAAGATAGTCTTTAATAAAAAGGGCGAGATATCGAGCTATTACGATAAAAGGAGCGGTCACGAAGCGGTAAAGAGCGGAAAGAGTTTCAATATCTTCAGAGTTTACACTGATAGAAGGATGATACCTTTCGACGCGTGGGATATAGACCCCAATTATATGAAACTCCCGAAGAGTAGAATGAAACTCAAAAGCGTTGATTTCTACGTCAAGAACGGCGTTGCCGTAAGGACGCAGGAGTATACATATAACGATTCGACGCTAAAAGAGACTTTGATACTCGATAAAGACAGCGAATATATCAAATGTGTGTGCAAAGCCGATTGGCGCGAGACTCATAAGATGTTGCGCGCGGAATTTTATCCCGCCGACTATTCCGATAAGGTCAAGTGCGACATCCAGTTCGGTCATATCGAGAGAGCTACGACGGAGAACGATGCGATAGAAAAGGCTCAGTTCGAGATAGTCGCTCACAAGTGGGTCGCGCTCGACGGAGCGGAGAACGGATTCGCGCTCATCAACGATTCGAAGTACGGACACAGAGTGAAGAACGGTCTCGTCTCTCTCAATCTTCTGCGTTCGCCTGTTTGGCCGGACAAGAAAGCTGACAAAGGCAAACACGAGTTCTCTTTCGCGATATACGCGTATAAAGGAAGATCAACGGAAAGCTCTCTCGTCAAGTACGGCTACGAGATGAATGAGAACGTCATCATCGCAAGCGGCGCCGCTATAGAGCCTATAGTGACGATAGGTAATGAAAAGATAGTGCTCGAGAGCATTTTCGTGAACGAAGACGGCAACGTGGTTTTAAGAATGTATGAGAGTAGCGGAGTAGCGAATACTACTGATATGTATATCAATCTTGAATATTCAGACGTGTACGAGAGCGATATGCTTACCGAAAAGAAACTGTCCGATATAGAGGGAGATCTGAGCTTTTCGCCGTTCGAGGTAAAGACCGTCGTTATAGTATTGAAGAAATAGTATGGACGGCGGAATTTGATATTATATAATGATAAGAGGGGTGTTGTAATCGAATTATGGAAACGATATTTTATGTGATCATAGCTTTCGTTATGCTTTTTGCTTTAGCCGTTGCGATTAGCTACTGTATGGGAAAGAAGACTTTGGCGTTCATTTTCAAGATGATAGCGTCGTCTGTTTTGGTATTCGCCGTTGCGCTCACGGTATTCGAAAGGGAGCAGAGCAACGTATATACGGGGCTCGTGATCATTGCGGTAATGACGTCGTTTTGGGGCGATTATTTTCTTGCGAAGAAGGAGTTCGCGTCGGACGGGAAAAAAGATCTTATTTTCTTCGCGTCGGGCGTTTCCTCATTTTCCGTGGCTCAGATAATGCTCATCATTGCGTTTTGGCTCGTCGTCGGCGAACTCAAATGGTATTTCCTTCCGCTCGTACTTGTGACGGTGATACCTACGCTTGTCGGCAAGTTTACCAAAATGCTCGACTTCAAGTCGGACAAATATTTTTATCTCACTCTGTTCTACGGCATACTGTTATCCTTTGCGATGCTTACAGCGGTGAACAGATATTACGTTATGCGTACGAAGGGAAGTCTTATAGCGATGATAGGCTCTCTTTTCTTCGTCGTGTCGGACTTGTCTCTCGGCTTCTATTACTTTTCGAATATGAAGAAAAAGAAGCTGTTCAACTATCCGATAATGATATTCTATTTCCTCGCGGAACTCTTTTATATCGTATCGGTCGTATTCGTATGAAACGTATAGTGAGCGGAAACGGTTCGCGTTGTTTCGAGAGCGATTTGACGTTTCGGAATATATTATATATTCTTTAGCGCGAAAAATTTGTCGAATTTTGCAGAAAATATGTTTAAGTCGCTATTGATAATATCAATAATCAGTGTTAAAATATATGAGTAACTACTTTAATTTGATATTAATATAAAGAGTGACGGCTTTGTATGAAAAAGGCGGTAAATCATGAAGAAAAGCATACCGATTTTATTAATCATCGTTATTTCTATTGTTTGTCTTGCGGGATGTGTTCCCGAAATAAAAGACTATAATATCGACGCTCCGGACCTTAGCATAGGCGCGACTTTCAGAGACGACAGCGGAATAGACCTCGGATCTTTCAAACTCAAAAGGAATAACGGCGCAAAAGGTTATGTCGACGTTACTTTTCCATCGCCCAAAGTAATTAATACCGTAGTTTTGAGAGAGCAGGGCTATAATATCAGCGATTTTGCCATATACAATATTTCGAACGGAAAAGAAGAGCTACTATACCGGCAGGACGGTATAGACGGCATGAGATACTGCGTGTTCGATACGGTGAGCGTATCTAAACTGAGAGTAAAAGTACTCGCTTCGTACGGCGGATATAATCTCAACGGTATTTCGATATACGAAGCTCCGAAGGAGGAACGCGATTTTTCCGTTACCACTTATCTTCATATAGACAGATTCTTAAACCTTGAGGATTACGACAGAGATTTCGGCATCGAGTCGTTTTCTTCGATAACGGACGTGATACTGTTTGATGCCGCTACGCTTCGCGTAGACGGTACGCTCGACGTAAATCCCAATATTGCCGTCGCCGTTCGCAATCTTCGCGAGGTTGAAAAGAGACTTCAAAAGAAGTTCACGATATACGCTTGTATTCTTAACGGAAAGTATAACGGAGATCCCGATAACTGGAACAACGATATGAATCTCAAGTCGGCTCATTACGCGAAAGCCATGAGAGACAACTCTGAAAAACTCATAGACGAGATAAATACGCTCATTGACAGAATGGGAATAAACGGAGCGGCGTTCGACTGGGAATATATTCTGAAGAACGAGTACTGGAACGTATTCGCCGACTTTTTGATAGCGCTTGACGACGCTATCGGCGAAGAGAATAAAATATCTATCGCGCTCTCCGACTGGTCGAATAAACTGCCCGAGCGAGCGTTCGACGCTGTGGATTCCGTCGAGATAATGGCGTACGACCTCTTTGACAGCAGAAAGAACCATAGCAATTTCTACGATTGCACGTACAAGGCGGTCACGGAGTTCGTCGACAGGGGATTTCCTATCGAAAAGCTGAACCTCGGACTTCCGTTCTATGCCCGTGAGACGGAGGGCGGCGAGGCTCTTTGGTTCGAGTACAGGCTCGAAGCGGAGAAACTTGGATACTTCGGTAACTCGAGCGACTACGTCGAATACGGGAACGGTCAGATATACGCCTTCACTCATTACTATAACGGCGCGCAGATGATAAGAGATAAGACTGCGTGGGCGTACGATTACGGACTCAAAGGCGTAATGGTATGGAATCACACTTGCGATACTCGTTACGATCTTACGGAGAAATCGACGGGCAAACCGCTATCGCTATTCAGAGCGATTAGCGACGCTATAGCGTCAAGAAAGAAATAGAACGTAAAAAATTCATATAAATAATTATTAGTCAGAGCGAAAATAATACGCCGCGGAAATATCCCGAGGCGTATTTGTTTCATATCATAGTTTTCGAATTATCTATATTTGCGTTTATGCCTATTCCGCCGTCGGCGTCGATACCGTTATAGGTATAGACGTAGGGAGCGGCATACAGTTCGAAAAGAACGGCGGCTCTTGCGTTACGGTTATCGCATACGCGCCGTCAGGCGACGGCTTGGGCAGGTCGTAGGAAAAGTTTCCGTTTGCGTCTGCAACGACGGTTATCGGCGCGGCGTTTCCGACGTTTATCTTTACGACGTAGTTGGGATTGACTGTTCCCGATATTATAATGGGGTTTTCCGTTACGACGCTTCCTGCGGCAGGCGACGTCACGGTGGGCGCTGGAATATAGCGTCTCACGCCGAATCTTACGTTTTGATATATAGCTTCGCAGCATATATGCGTTTTGGCGTATATGACGTAGTCGCCGCAGTCGACGTTGGGAAGAGGTATTCTCCAGTATCCGTCTTGCGACGTACAGGTAGAGTAGACCTTTCCATTATATTTGATTTTTATTATGACGCGCGGCGCGGAAAAGCCGTACGTTTCGTTTACGCTCGAGTAGGTTTGTCCTTCAACGGGATAGAGTATCTTGAGCGAAGGACAACAAAAATTGTTAAACATAAGCCGATTCTCCTTGATCGCGGAGCAAGAAAGGGCGATATCGTCGCCGCGGTATGTGTCAATCTATTGTATGAAACGCAGTCGCTTTATGTGAAAGCGCCGGATCGCGATAAAATCGTATTCTTGCTATCATTGCGGAAATTTTGCAGTATTTTGCAAAATTTTGTCGAACTTCGTTGAAAATTGCGGCGGGCGGCGTTTGGAATGATATCCGATACGCGTCGGTATACAACTTCGTAACTTCTGATTTTATTGGAAAATTATTTGTCAAAACGCCTTATTTTCAAAATATCGCGGTTTTGATAACGGTTTCGGCGTATCAATAAAAATTGCGAAAATATTGCGGTTTTTTATATTGACATAAAAAGGACAATGCTCTAAAATATAGTTATAATAAATATATAAAGAGGGCGTTCATTATGGAATCGTTAAAGAATATCGCAACCCGAATCAAAGGACTCAGAGAAATGTCCGATATCAGCGTAGACGAGATGGCGGAGATAACGGGAAAGAGCGTTGAGGAGTATATCGAACTCGAGAGCGGAGAAAAGGATTTTTCTTTTACTTTTCTATATAACTGCGCTAAGAAACTCGGAGTAGGCATTACCGATATCCTCACAGGCATTTCGCCGACGCTATCCTATTACAGCATAGAGAGAGCAGGCAGCGGGCTTCCCATCAATCGCCGCCGCAATTTTACGTATATGCACGTAGCTCCCTATTTCAAACACAGGATAGCCGAACCGTTCGTCGTGAGCGCTCCGTATATCGAAGAGCAGCAGAATAAGGAGATCGAGCTCAGTTCTCATAAAGGACAGGAGATGGATTTTATCCTCGAGGGCAGTCTCAAGTGCAATATGGACGGTCATATCGAAATATTGAACGCAGGCGATACGATATATTACGATTCGTCGCGTCCGCACGGTATGATAGCTACAGGCGGCAGTCCGTGCAAGTTTTTAGCTATAGTAATGGAAGAAAAATAACGTTGCGTTGCATAGACGCTGCATAATTGTATAATTTATGCATAATAATGTATAAAACTAATAAAAATTCAGTAATTGATTGAATTTATGCAAAAAATATCGATAATTTATGAATATTTATGCTCAAAACGCTTGATTTTTATTTTGCGGCGAGTATAATTGTATATGTAATAGATAAGATCGCGTTGCGATCGATAAAAAGGAGATAATAATTATGGAAAATATAAAGAAAGTAGTTTTGGCATATTCCGGCGGTCTCGATACGTCGATCATCATTCCTTGGCTTAAGGAGAATTACAATAACTGCGAAGTCATTGCCGTAGCAGGCGACGTAGGTCAGGGAAAGGAGCTTTCGGGACTCGAGGAGAAGGCTAAGAAGACGGGCGCTTCTAAGCTCTACATAGCGGATCTTACCGACGAATTCGTCGACGATTACGTCGTACCTACCATAAAGGCAGGCGCGGTATACGAGAATAAATATCTTCTCGGTACGAGTTTCGCGCGTCCGATAATAGCTAAGCGTATCGTAGAGATAGCGCTCAAGGAAGGCGCCGACGCTATCTGTCACGGCTGTACGGGAAAGGGTAACGATCAGGTTCGTTTCGAGCTCGCTATCAAGGCGTTCGCTCCCGAGATGAAGATAATAGCTCCGTGGCGTATATGGGATCTCAAGTCCCGCGACGAAGAGATCGACTACGCGATAGCTCACAACGTCGATATTCCGATAACCCGCGAGACCAACTATTCTAAGGACAAGAACCTTTGGCACTTATCGCACGAAGGACTCGATCTCGAGGATCCCGCCAATGAGCCGAATTACGATAAGATACTCGAACTCGGAGTGACTCCCGAGAAAGCTCCGGACAAGCCGACTTACGTAACGATAGATTTTGAAGAAGGCAAACCCGTGGCTCTTGACGGCGAGAAGATGAAGGCTACCGATATCATCAAGAAGCTCAACGTTATCGGCGGAGCTAACGGCATAGGTATCGCGGACATCGTTGAGAACCGTCTCGTCGGTATGAAGTCGAGGGGCGTATACGAGACTCCGGGCGGAACTATCCTTTATCACGCTCACGAAGTGCTCGAGACTCTCTGTCTCGACAAGGAGACTCAGCACTATAAGCAGGGCGTCGCGCTTAAGTTCGCGGATCTTGTTTACAACGGTCAGTGGTTCACTCCGCTAAGAGAAGCGTTATCGGCTTTCGTAGATTCTACGCAAAAGACGGTTACGGGAAGCGTAAAGCTAAAACTTTATAAGGGCAATATCATTAACGCCGGCACGAAGTCTCCTTATTCGCTTTATAACGAAGGCATGGCGACTTTCGAAGAGGACGATTGCTACGATCAGATGGATTCGCAGGGCTTTATCAATCTCTTCGGTCTGCCGATAAAGGTCAAGGCGCTTATGGAGAAAGGTCTTAAGAAGTAATATAGCTTTATTTGCGAAAATAACGTTAACGGGGATAGCAAGGCTGAAATGACCTTGCATTCCTTTTTTATAAGAGAGTTCAAAAGCGTTGATCTTGCGTTATGATGATATGCGGACAATGCTAAAAGCGTATACATATAGATATATTTTACGAAATGCGAGTTATCGGAGGCGAAGAGTATGGCGAAGATGTGGGAAGGAAGATTCAAAAAGTGCGTTGACGGCGTCGTGAACGACTTCAATTCTTCCGTTTCGTTCGATATGAGGATGTACAAATGGGATATTACGGGCAGCATCGCGCATGCGAAGATGCTCGCTAAGGTCGGTATCATTTCTGAAGAAGAGAGAGACGTTATAGTTAACGAACTAAAGAATATACTGTCCGATATCGAGAGCGGCGAACTCGTTATAGATATGAACGCCGAGGATATCCATATGTTCGTCGAAGAAGTTTTGACTAAGCGCGTAGGCAGCGTCGGGAAGAAACTGCATACGGCTCGTTCGAGAAACGATCAGGTAGCTTTAGATATAAAGTTATATCTCAAGGAAGAGATAGACAATATAGTATCGCTCGTTCGGGAGTGCGCTGAGGTCGTGACCGATATAGCCGAAGAGAATCTCGAGAGCGTTATGCCGGGATATACGCACCTTCAGAGGGCGCAACCCGTCACTTTCGCCCATTATATAATGGCGTACGCTCATATGTTTTCGCGCGATATCTCGAGACTTCGCGATACGAAGGAGAGGATGAATTTTTCTCCGCTCGGCGCAGGAGCATTGGCGACCACCACATATGATATAGATAGAGAATTTACAGCGAAAGAGCTTGGTTTTTACGGCGTTACTAAGAACAGTATTGATTCCGTTTCGGACAGAGATTTCGTTCTCGAACTTGCTTCCGATATAGCTCTTCTTATGATGCACCTTTCGAGAATGAGCGAAGAAATAATACTCTTTTCGTCGTGGGAATTCAAATATATCGAACTTGACGACGCTTACGCTACGGGATCGAGCATAATGCCGCAGAAAAAGAATCCCGATATTGCGGAGCTAGTAAGAGGCAAGACGGGACGCGTCATCGGAGATATGACGGGGCTTTTCGCAATGATGAAAGGACTTCCGCTTGCGTACAATAAGGATATGCAGGAGGATAAAGAAGCGATATTCGACGCTATAGATAACGTTAAGATGTGTCTCAAGACGTTCATCCCGATGCTTAAGACGATGACCGTTATCAAGGAAAATATGCTTTCCGCCGCGAAGAAGGGCTTTATCAACGCGACAGACGTCGCGGACTATCTCGTGAAGAAAGGTATGCCTTTCAGGGACGCTTATAAGGCTACGGGCAATCTCGTCAAATATTGCATAGACAAAGGAGTCGTTCTGGAGGAGCTGACGCTCGGCGAATTCAAGAGCGTTACGGACAGCTTCGAAGACGACGTTTACGAAGCGATAGATCTTATGACGTGTCTTAAGGGAAGAAAAGTTATCGGAGGTCCTAATCCCGATACAGTTAAGACAGATATAGAAGAGGTTAGAAAGGAGCTTGAGAGATATGAGTGAAATTAAAATAAAGGTCGGAATAATCGGCGCTACGGGATATGCCGGAGCGGAGCTCGTAAGACTTCTTATAGCTCATCCGAACGCAGAGATAGCGGCGCTTTCGTCGCGTTCGTACGAGGGGAAAAGATTCAGCGAGATATATCCCGCGTTTTTCGGGGCGGTAGACGATATATTGACATCGGAGGACGCTGTCATAGAGAGATCCGACGTTATCTTCGCTTCGCTTCCGCACGGACTTAGCGAAAAGATTGCGAGAAAGTGTATAGACAAAGGAAAGAAACTCATAGACCTCGGAGCGGATTTCAGACTTTCGAGCGAGAGCGACTATAAAGGGTGGTACGGACTTGACTATACGGATAAGGAACTTCACGAAAAATCGTACTATATGATACCTGAGCTAATGCGCGGCGGATATAAAGGTCAGCCCATTATAGCTAACCCAGGCTGTTATCCTACGAGTATCGCGCTCGGGATATCGCCTATAGTAAAAAGCGGCAATTTCGTTCGCGACAGTATAGTGATAGATTCAAAGTCGGGAGTGACGGGAGCCGGCAGAGGTCTTACTCAGAATACTCATTATCCCGATTGCAACGAGGCTTTCGGACCGTACAAGGTAGCCGCTCACAGACATACGCCCGAGATAGAGGAGAATATATATAAGGTTTCGGGAGAAAAGGTCAAGGTCATTTTTACGCCGCATCTAACGCCCGTGAACAGAGGTATAGTGTCCACTATATACGTAACGCTCAAAGAGGACGTTGCTCTTAGCGACGTTTACGACGCTTACGTTGAATTCTATAAGAACGAAAAATTCGTCAGAGTGTTGCCTCTCGGCAGCGCGGCTAATCTTAAGAACGTCAGAATGTCGAACTACGCCGATATTTCATTGCATAAAGACGCGAGAACGAACAGGCTCGTGATAGTCGCCGCTATCGATAATATGGTGAAGGGCGCAAGCGGTCAGGCGATACAGAATATGAACGTTATGTTCTCTCTTGCGGAAGATACGGGACTTACGGCTATCGCGCCGAGTTTTTAATAAGGAGATAGATATGGATATAAAATGGATAGACGGCGGAGTGACCGCGCCGAAAGGATTCAAGGCGAGCGGAGTACACGCGGGAATACGCAGAAATAAGATGAAGAAGGATCTTGCGCTCATCGTAGCGGAGAAGCCTTGCGTCGCAAGCGCGGTCTACACGCGTAATAAAGTATTCGGCGCGCCGATAACCGTAACGAGGAAAAATCTTGAGAACGGTATAGCAGAAGCGGTCATATGCAACAGCGGCAATGCGAACACGTGCAATGCGGACGGCGTAGAGAAGGCTGCCGCAATGACGAAACTCGTCGAGCTCCATACTGGAATAAAGAGCGAGAACGTAATAGTCGCTTCGACGGGCGTTATAGGACAGACGCTTCCGATAGAGCCTATCGAAAACGCTATGTCGAGCCTTGTCGGCGCTCTTTCTTTAGAGGGAAGCGGAGACGCGGCGAACGCTATCATGACGACAGATACCGTTAAAAAGGAATTTGCCGTCGAGACCGTAATAGACGGTAAAACGGTGAGAATAGGCGCTATAGCGAAAGGAAGCGGGATGATCCATCCCAATATGGCGACAATGCTTGCGTTCGTAACGAGCGACGTGAGTATTTCAAAAGAAATGCTCGATAAGGTTGCGAAAGAAGTTGTCGACGATACCATAAATATGATTAGCGTCGACGGCGATACGTCTACCAACGATATGATGACGGTAATGGCTTCGGGGCTCGCAGGCAACGCGGAGATAGACTGCGACGGAGAGGATTATAAAATATTCAAGGAAGCTCTTTTCGCGCTCTTGAAAAAGACGGCTATGACTCTTGCAAAAGACGGCGAAGGCGCTACGAAACTTGTAGAATGTCAGGTCGTCGGCGGCAGCGACATGAAGATAGCGAAAGCCATAGCGAAGAGCGTTATTACGTCGTCGCTCCTTAAAGCCGCGCTTTTCGCTTCCGACGCTAACTGGGGAAGGATACTTTGCGCTATAGGCTATACCGAAGGCGATTTCGATATAACCAAAGTCGACGTCAAGCTCGTATCTAAAGTCGGAGAGATAACGGTATGCGAGAACGGGTCGGGCGTAGAGTTCTCGGAAGAGAAAGCGACTAAAGTGCTAGATACCGACGAAGTGACCGTTTACGTCGATATGAAAGACGGCGAAGCTTCGGCGACGGCGTGGGGCTGTGATTTGACATATGATTACGTCAAGATCAACGCCGACTACAGAACGTGACGTAACGTTCGTATGAATTTAATTCAATTTAGATACAATAGAAACGAAAATATATAAATCAAGCGTACATATAGAGGTGTTTTGATGAAAAATCAGGAAAAGGCGGAGATACTCGTAGACGCTTTGCCATATATCAATAAGTATTACGGAAAGGTCATCGTAATAAAATACGGCGGCAACGCTATGGTCAGCGAAACGCTCAAGCAAGCCGTTATGCAGGACGTCGTTTTGCTCAATTCGATAGGAGTTAAAGTCGTGCTTGTGCACGGCGGCGGTCCCGAGATTAACGATATGCTGAAGAAGATGGCTATAGAGACGAAATTCGTGAACGGACTGCGTTATACGGATAAAGAGACTGCGAATATCGTTCAGATGGTTCTTTCGGGAAAGGTGAATAAAGGACTTGTCAACCATATTAATTCGCTCGGAGGCAGCGCGATAGGTCTTTCTGGCACGGACGGCAAGATGCTCGAGGTAGTGAAAAAGACCGAGGGCGGAGATTACGGATACGTAGGAGAAGTCGTTCACGTCAATTCCAAGGTCATTTGCGACGCTCTCGACAACGGATATATTCCCGTGATAGCCAGCGTTGCGCAGGACGCGGAAGGTAATATCTTCAACATCAACGCAGATACGGTCGCCGCGGAGATAGCCGCCGCGTTAAAGGCGGAGAACCTTCTTTTGCTTACCGATATAATAGGACTTTTGAGAGACAAAAACGACGAATCTACGCTGATTGCGAAATGTTTGCTCAGCGACGTTCCGTATCTTAAGAAGCAGGGAGTTATATCGGGCGGTATGATACCTAAAATAGACGGCTGCGTAGAGGCTGTAAGACGCGGCGTAAAGCAGGCGGCAATAATAGACGGAAGGATCGAACATTCGATACTCATAGAAATGCTTTCGAATAAGGGTATAGGCACTCTATTCGGCAACGAGTGATATAAGGAGCAGATCATGAATAGCGTAATAGAAGACGACTTGAAGTATATAGCAAATACCTATAAGCGTAACGGCGTTGCGATAATAGGCGGTTCGGGCGCCGTAGCGAGGGATATAAACAATAAAAAGTACGTTGATATGTCGAGCGGGATAGGCGTCAATTCGCTCGGGTACTGCGAGGAGAAGTGGGTAAGAGCCGTCAGAAAGCAGGCGGAGCTGTTGAATCACACTTCCAATCTCTTTTATACTATCCCGCAGGTAGAGTTGGCGAAAACGCTGTGTTTGCGTACGGGTTATCAAAAGGCATTTTTCTCGAACTCGGGCGCAGAAGCCAACGAGTGCGCCATAAAGACGGCGAGAAAATACAGTTTCGACAAATACGGCGAGGGAAGGAACGTCGTTATAACGTTGGTCAATTCTTTTCACGGCAGGACGGTGACGACGCTTTCCGCAACGGGACAGGACGTATTTCATAACTATTTCTTTCCTTTCACCGAAGGGTTCGAATACGTAAAGAGCGGCGACGTCGAAGGTATTAAAAGCGTTGTGTCGAAGGGCGGCGTATGCGCGATAATGCTGGAATTTATTCAAGGCGAGGGCGGAGTGATACCGCAGGAGAAAGCGTTTATTGCAGAGGTAGCGAAGATATGCGAAGAAAACGATATTCTTTTCATCGCCGACGAAGTGCAGACAGGCGTGGGCAGAACGGGCAAGTTCCTTGCGTCGGAGCATTTTAAGGTAAAGCCCGATATCACCACTTTGGCAAAAGGTCTCGGCGGCGGACTTCCGATAGGCGCGACGCTTTTTAACGAGAAGACCGCTGACGTTTTGACCTACTCGACTCACGGCACGACTTTCGGCGGCAATCCGATAGTATGTCAGGGCGCGAATACCGTCCTTGAAGAGATCGACGAGATGCTGCTTATGGAAGTCAAAGCGAAGGGAAACTATATAAAGAAGCAGCTTGAAGATTCGCCGTATATAGAGAGCATATCGGGATTGGGGCTTATGCTCGGCGTGAAATTCAAGGGCGAAATATCGGCGGGCGAAGTAGTTTCGCGCTGTATCGAAAAGGGAGCGCTCTTTTTGACGGCTAAGGAAAAACTTCGTATGCTCCCGCCCCTCAATATAACTATAGACGAGATAGACGAGGCGATCGGTATTCTTCTCAGCGTTCTCGACGACATAAATAAGGAGAAATAATATGAAACATTTACTCAAGTTACTCGATTTAAGCGAAAAAGAGATACTCGATCTGCTCAATCTTGCGGATCAGTTAAAGTATGAGAAAAAGCACGGTATCGCTCATAAGAGACTCGAGGGCAAGACGCTCGGAATGATATTCGAAAAGTCGTCGACGAGAACGAGAGTATCGTTCGAGGTCGGTATGTACGAGCTAGGCGGTCAGGCGTTGTTCCTAAGCTCGAGAGACTTGCAGATAGGACGCGGAGAGCCTATAGAAGACACTGCGAGAGTACTTTCGAGGTATCTCGACGGAATAATGATAAGAACGTTCAAGCAGAGCGACGTCGAGGATCTGGCTGCGTACGGCTCGATACCTATCATCAACGGACTTACCGACTTCGCTCATCCGTGTCAGGTACTTGCCGATCTTATGACCGTAAGGGAGTTCAAGGGACTTCTCAAAGGTCTCAAGGTATGCTTTATCGGCGACGGCAACAATATGGCGAACTCGCTTATAGTCGGCTGTCTCAAGGTTGGCATGAGTTTTTCGATAGCGTGTCCTAAAGATTACCGTCCCGACGAGAGCGTGTTAGATTTTGCAAAAGGTTACGGCGATAAGTTCGTTATGACGGACGATATAGCGCTGGCGGCTAAGGACGCGGACGTGCTCATTACCGACGTGTGGGCGTCTATGGGGCAGGAAGACGAGAAGAGGATAAGGGAGAAGGCGTTCAGCGGTTATCAGATAAACAAAGACGTTCTTTCCTATGCAAAGAGCGACGCGATGGTACTTCACTGCTTGCCCGCGCATAGAGAAGAGGAGATCACCGCCGAGGTATTCGAAGCGCATGCAAGCGAGATATTCGAAGAGGCGGAGAACAGAATCCACGCTCAAAAGGCAGTTATGGTGAGACTTATGGAAAACGCGTGAGTGTTAGCGTAGAAAGCTAAGTTTTACGGCTGCCTTATAATATATTTAACGATAATAGAGTCCGAACGCGGTATGCGCTTCGGACTTTTGTCTTTCTAAAATAAAGAAGAACAGCGAATAATTCTATCGGAATAGCTATTGAAGAAAGAAGTTTTTTCGTTTCTTTACGCTTTATCTTATAGTAGCGATAAGAATTAATTATATGAAAAAGCAAAACACTTTCTTTAAGAAACTTGTATATTCCGACGCGATAATGTATAATATTGACGTAATGCGAAGGCAGTTTTATCTGCGTACGGAGGGATTCAAACTATGAAAACTATCGGAACAATTTCAAGAGGTATCAAAGCCCCTATCATCAAGAAAGGCGACGATCTCGTATCAATAGTCGTTGATTCCGTTCTTGCCGCGAGCGAAGAGGGCAAGTTCGAGCTTCAGGACAGAGATGTCGTAGCGATGACCGAGGCTATCGTCGGCAGAGCGCAGGGCAATTACGCGACTCTCGCGCAGATATCCAAAGACGTTAGGACTAAGACGGGCGGCGGTACAGTCGGACTCATTTTCCCGATAATGTCGAGGAACAGATTTTCGATGCTTCTTAAGGGAATAGCCGGCGGAGTTGATAAGCTCATTATTCAGCTCTCTTATCCCGGCGACGAGGTAGGCAATCCGCTCATTCCTATGGATATAATAGATGAAAAGGGCGTCAACCCTTATACCGATACTTTTACGGAGGAAGAGTATTACGCTACTTTCGGCAAGATACTTCACCCGTTCACGGGTCTTGACTATATCGAGCTTTATAAGAGTATGGGCGGCGAAGGATGCGAGATCATTCTCGCTAACAATCCCAAGGAGATATTGAAATATACCGACGTTGTCATCAACGCCGACATACATACCCGTAACAGGACGAAGAGAATACTCAAGGAAGCAGGAGCTAAAAAGGTGTTCAACCTCGCTGACTTTATGACAGAGAGCGTAGACGGCAGCGGATACAATGAGAATTACGGTCTTTACGGTTCTAACCTCGCTACCGACGATTCGGTAAAACTTTTCCCGAGAGACGGTCAGCCGCTCGTCGACGCTATTCAAAAGAAGCTGTACGAGAAGACGGGAAAGAATGTCGAGGTTATGATATACGGCGACGGCGCTTTCAAGGATCCCGTAGGCGGTATATGGGAGCTTGCAGACCCTGTGGTTTCGCCGGCTCATACCAAAGGACTTATCGGTCAGCCTAACGAGCTGAAGCTCAAATATCTCGCTGATAACGAGATAGGCGATCTCAGCGGCGAGGCGGCAAAAGAGGCTATGAAAGATCTCATCAAAAAGAAGAAGGCTAATCTCGTAGCCGATATGTCTTCGCAGGGAACGACGCCGAGACGTCTTACAGACCTTCTCGGAAGTCTTTGCGATCTGACCAGCGGCAGCGGCGATAAGGGTACGCCTATTATTCTTATCCAGAATTACTTTACCAACTACGCAAGCGACTGATATTGACCGCTTGATACAGTTTTGGTTTACGGACGGCTAATGCGTTTCGACCGACAGCATATTCTGTCGGTCGTTTTTATATAAAAACTGTTTACAACGTGACGAATTGGCATTATACTTTAGATATCGAATTTATTCGGAGGAATATTATGAAGACGCTCTATTATAACGGATATATCATTACTATGAACGGAGGGAAGGTCGTCGGCGGTATGCTCGTCGGCGAGAACGGCAAGATAGAGGTCGCGGGCGACTTTTCCAACGTCGACGCGATCCCCGACAGCGCGGTAAAAAAAGTTGACCTCAAAGGTTGCGTAGTAATGCCTTCTTTTATCGACTCCCATTCGCATATAACGGCGGTCGCGAGAACTATGTCGCTAGCCGATCTTAACGGAGCGAGATCTGACGACGATATATATTCTCTCCTTACGGCGTTTAAGACGGAGAGAGGCGTGCGCGACGGCGAATGGCTTGTAGGGTATAATTACGATCATAACGTCATGAAGGGACGCAGGCATCCCGACGGAAGCGTTCTCGACGGCATTGAAAATCCCGTATTGATAACGCACAAATCGGGGCATATGGGCGTGCTTAACAAAAAAGCTCGCGATATATTGGGAATCGAAAGCGATAGCGACGGCTATCTGGAAGAGGCAAAATTCATAGACGCCGCGAATAGGACGCCTAAGCCGTCTATAGATGTTATGCGAGCGTCTCTCAAAGAGGCGGAAAAGATATATCTTTCTTGCGGTTATACCGTCGCGTCGGACGGACTTAGCGGAGAGGAGGAGATCGAACTCCTATCGTCTTCGCCTCTCGACGTCGACGTCGTTAGCATTATCGACTACAAAAAGAAAGACGCGATACTTTCAAAGTACTCCGAATATTTCGGCAAATACGTCGGTAATCTCAAGATAGGCGGATATAAGATAATTCTCGACGGCTCGCCTCAGGCGAAGACCGCGTGGCTTTCGAAACCTTATAGCGGCGAAGACAGCTTTAGAGGAACGCCGTATTATACCGACGAACGCGTCGAAGAGATAATGAAAGACGCGATAAACGACGGAGTTCAGCTCTACGCTCACGCTAACGGAGATATGGCCTCCGAACAGTTGATAAGAGCGTATTATCACGTTCTTACCGGCGAAAAGCTCGAAGCGAAGTACCGTCCCGTTATGATACACGCGCAGACGTTGAGAGACGACCAAATAAGGCGTATGGCTACGCTTGATATGATACCGTCGTTCTTTGCGAGCCATATATATCATTTCGGCGATATCCATAGAGTCAATCTCGGAGTAATGAGAGCGAATAAGATATCTCCGATAAGGACTTCTATCGACTACGGTCTTAACTTTACTCTTCATAACGACAGTCCTGTAGTACCGCCTAGCGTTATGGAACTCATATCGTCCGCAGTGAACAGAATTACGAAAAACGGCGCGCATATCGGTACGTTTGAAAAGGTCGAGGCGTACGAAGCGTTCGAAGGAACTACCATTAACGCGGCATATCAATATTTCGAAGAGAAGGAAAGGGGAAGCATTGAAGAGGGAAAAGCCGCCGATTTTATCATTATCGACAAGAATCCGTACGAAATAGATAGAGAGGATATTTCCTCGATCAAGGTGCTTGCGACGTTTAAAAGCGGAAGAGTGCTGTATCGCAATGATTTGTGCATTGTGAATATATAATGATTGATTTAGCAAAAGTTTATATAAATTAACCTACCGTATATATTATGAATTTAAGGTGTTGAAGGATATTACTTTACGCGTTCTATTTCGGTAGTTTTTCATTTTAGAGTATAACGATAATGCCGCGAGTGATCGCGGCATTATCGTTAAGTAGGTTATTATGTTTAGGATAGTTTATCTTAGTTGAGCTTTTTTCTGCTTCTTTTGTCAATATAATATTATATAGTTGTGTGATCGGTGTTTTGAATTTGTGTTTATTTTGTGAAATATATGTTTATTTGAGAAAATTTATAGCCGCGTATCCTATCGAAAATGTCGTTTTTCCTATTCGATTTTGTATTTAGCGAAAAAGTAAAAAATTGAAAAGCACATATTAAGCACTAAGAACTTATTTTTGAAATATTGCTAAATTTCGCAAAATTTGCAAAAATATATTGTATGAAAAAATACGCTTTGGAAACGCGAGTATTTTGAAAAATACGCCGATTCGGCGTTGAAAATCGCTGGTTTATATGAATTTTCGATCAAAAATATCGGTACGTCCATTAATATATGGATGTACCGATTTTTATATATTTTAACCTTTTATATGGCAAAAAGTCAATATTTTGACGCAATTTTATCGAATTTCAAGACCGGTTAAATAGTTTTTGTCTGATTTTAGCGCGTGTCGGTACATCCATATATTAATAGGCGTACCGAAATCGATACTTTATTAAGATAAAAGAACTAAATTCGAGCGGAATGGACTTTACGCTCGCTGTTTGCGTTATTGAGAACGAACCGCTACGGAAAAACGGTTGAAAAAAGACGTAGATATTAGGCGAAATAGCTAAAAAATATTAGATATATACATATTTGATATTACTGTGAAATAGTGTTCGTGTCTTTAGATAGCGCAGATGAAGAGGAGGTTTTAGATGAGTACGGTGAGAAGGAAGAAGATAGTTTCGGTATTTGCGGTAGCGATATTGGCTATGACGATACTTTTCGGAATGTTTTTAGCGTATGCGGATAATGATACTGCGTTTGCTTATAGTTACATACCGAGCGGCACGATAGAGAATCTGTACAGCGAAAGCAGCGGAAAGTTCATACTCAACAATTTGGATTCGTTAGCCGCAAAGGCAGGATATGTTGATTTGGACGCTATGATAGCCGCGGTAAAGAGCGGAACGGTAATAAAGGCGTCGGGAACTGGCGGATTCGCGGAGAATACGACGGTGGCTCTCGGTTCGTTTACAGCGGCTAACGGTACTAAACAAGATTTGATTTGGGTGCCGACGTACGTTTCGAAGAACAGCGCGGGTAAGGCTACGCTCACTCTCTGGCTTGCAAGAACAAACAATTATAACGGAGCAAACGGTTCTTACGCGCAAGAAACTGCTCCGTTTTCCGA
>Ga0209064_1000710_pt1 | contig 69970 bp, 75 predicted proteins | sample Inofromicrocosms_FD_187498 | JGI IMG/M metagenome (GOLD analysis project Ga0209064, IMG submission 187498) | Mouse cecum microbial communities from Vienna, Austria - Inoculum for glucosamine and mucus D2O microcosms (SPAdes) (version 2) | ecosystem: Host-associated > Mammals > Digestive system >...
TAACTTTCATGGAAAAAGCGGTCAAACTTTTCTTTAAAGTTACTAATTTTCAGGGACTTTTGCAAGAAACAACTAATTAAAAATCAACAATATAACCGACAAAATTCAATTTTTGTCATCTACTAAAAACATTAATATGAAGAAGTTTCTTATTAGTATGGCTCTTGCAGCCGCTGCATTATCGGTGACTTCCTGTCAGCAGAATGGCAAGTGGGAGTACAAAGTCGTAAAAGTAGCCGGAACAGAAGGCTCCAACGGCAAGTTCGGAGGAATGCAGTTCTCCGACCCTTCGGGACAGCTCAACAAACTCGGAGAAGAAGGTTGGGAACTTGTTTCTTCGTTCACGGAAGAAAGCACAGTACATCCCAACTTCGGCAACTCGGAGTATGTAACCGGTCTCCAGCCGAACACTCGCACAGAAGTCGTCAACTTCGTTCTCAAACGTAGAAAATAATCCCAGAGAACATGAGACTTCTTAGTCCCTTATTCATAGCATTCCTGCTCCTTGTATCGTCTTGTACTTCAAAGACGGACAAGGCGCAGGAAATCGTGCGCGATTTCTCCAAAGCACTAAGCAACGGCGACAGCATTGCTATTAAAAGAATCTATCCATCATCTGCGTCTTTCTTCAATTTATTTCCTACCATGGGTGATATTGATGAAATATCAGCAAAAGAAGATGGAGACTATATTTTGGTAGACTGCAAGAGTGGACACTATGACGAGCATAGCCATTTTGTTCAGAGTAAGTTTTCCTGCTGGGTAAAGGACGAAGATGGAAAGCTGATTATTTCTGATTCCAAAGGACTTATAACGCTGCCTGAAGAGTTTGGAACTTATCCATACGAAATAGGAGCGGTAACGAAATATAGCAAAGATGTGGAATTGGGTAATAAATATGAGGATATCCAAAGGTGTTTCTATACTGAGTGCCTTCGCAATGTGATGGCGTTAAATCTCGGCATTGAACGCGTCTCATGGTCATGGGAGGCCGACTACGGAACTCCCAATGGCGATTGTACAATTAAGAACACACTGCCGTTTACAGTTAAGAATGTAAAGTATAAGATTACCTATTATCGTGGTGATGAAATTGTGGGTGAAGATGACGGTACGGCGGCATCTTCAATAGACCCCGGTTCGATGAAATCGTTCCGATTCTATTCTTCCGGTGTCAATGGGTATCGGGCTCGTACCGCCAGAATATCATTTGAGGTGCCTGAGTCGCAGGCTATTGAATGGACACTGCGAAAATCCTATACTGGCAACGAGTTCAAGGAATATCTTGATACCAAAGAACCAAAATCCAGCTCTATTTAATCGCTATAACAAAAATGTAATATAGTTATGGAGCTGTTATTCAAAGAGGAATCTAGCTTGGCAGACAGTAGAAAATGTCGTGGCTATGGATACTATGAGGAAATTACATTCATCCCTCATGGTTGTGGTATAAAGTATTTCTCCGCCTACAATTCCTATGGCAAATCCTGGATCGATCAGGTTGACTGCCCTGCCATTGTAAGCACGAAGATTACTAAGGAAGGTCAGCTTGTTCAGAACTATCCGACCAACCGTATAGGTGGGCGCAATTCTATAAACCGCCGCTGCTACACTGAGAGCATTGTTTCAAATATGAACAATCAGATATGGGACTACGCCCAGTTCCTAAACGTCATAGCTAAGACAAAAAATTTCGATAGCAAAGTTTCGATAATAGCACAGACGAGGGCTTTGTTAGAGAAATGGAATTTGAGTACGGCTTATCTGCGCATGATGGATATGTCTTAATCGAATTATGAGTGCGAGCACATATTTTGGGCTTTCGATTACAATAATAGTGCCATTATAATCAGTTTTAAAGCATAACGACAATGAAATTATGTTGAAGCGTATTATTATTAAAAATTTTAAAGGCATAAAGTCGTTGGACATGGAGTTCAATGACATTCGCACTATATTGGTAGGCAATAATGGTGTTGGGAAGTCAACCATAATCGAAGCATTAAGATTGGCTTTAAGTGGCGAAAATAGTGTTGAATTAACTCTTTTCTCTTTTCATAAATCCTGTTGGTCCGTTACAGACAGAGCTATTTCCAACTTACCAAAGATTGAAATTGAAGTCTATTTCTCAGATATAGTTAAAGGACCGGATTTCAGAGGAAAGAGCAACTTGCTGATTGAAGAACATCCAGGAATCAGATTTACATATGAATTCGATGAAGCGTATGAAGATCTGTACAGCCATACTACGCATGATTATGTTCCATGCGAATATTACCATACAACAAGGTTTTGGTTTAGTGGGCAACCCGCAAAAACAAAATTACTCCCATTCAAATTGTTTATCATCGATTCTGCAAACACATTCTTTAATAGTCGACCGAGACAATTCATGTCTCGCCTATTGGAGGATGATACGGATGATTTCAGACCAAAACTGTTAAGTTGTCTGGCTGGCATGAGGGATTCCTTTGAGAAGAATGACAAAGTAAAATGTATCAATGAAGAACTATCTCAACGTGCTGGCAAAATAAAAAAAGAGTTAGGCGTATCAATTGACTTAGTATCAAAGAACTCCTATTCTTCTGTACTATCACCGATGGTAGATGGTATACCTTTTGAATTTGCCGGCTTGGGTGAACAATGCATCGTAAAAACGCTTCTTTCGCTTGGAGATGATGATAGCGGGAAGCCGAGAATTTTAATAGTTGAAGAGCCTGAAACTCATCTTTCTCATACAATGATGTACAATCTTATGAAATTGTTAGAAGAGAAAGTGCAGAGTCAAATAATCATTTCTACCCATAGTAGTTTTGTTGCCAATCGAATGGAACTCGATAATCTTGTCGTGCTTAGTAAAGGTGAGGATGGGACAGTATATTCAAAGAATCTTCAAAAGGATTTGAAAGATAAGGAGTATAATTTCTTCTTCAAGGCGACAGATTTTGCAACTCTTCGTCTTATCTTATGTAAGGCGGTTATATTGGTAGAAGGTCCAACGGATGAGATAGTTTGTAATTATTATATGAAACAAACTAACCGGGATATGTACCATAATGGTATTGAGTTAATGGCTGTGGGCGGTGTTTCGTTTGGCCATTTTGTAGAATTATCTAAGGACTTAAAAATTAAGGTTGCAATTGTTCGAGATAGAGATGACAAGTCCCGAGACTATTATGAAAAGCTATATTTTGCGAATTCTCCAGTAGAGAATATCCGAATATTCTTGGATGATAATAATCGTACAATTGAACCGTCATTCGTAGCAGCCAATAAGGATAAACTACATGATTTAAGCTCTACGGTGAGGAAGAAGAGGAACAGCAACGAAACGACTGATACCTTGATTGACTTTATGTCTAATAATAAAACGGAATGGGCATATAGGCTTATACAGGGTTCTAAGCAGTTTGAAGTACCGCAATATATCAAAGATGCTTTTGAATGGATTGATGGCAAATAAAAGATGTTTAATCGCTGCTGCAGGATCAGGCAAAACGACATATCTTGTCAATGAGATATGGGAACATTTTCAAAATGCTCCTGTAATCTTTGTTACCTTTACAACAACAAATCAGTTGACTATTTGTGAAAAAATTCGCAAAAGATTTGGTTTTATTCCGACCCGAATAAAGATAATGGGCTGGTATCAATTCCTTTTTAGATATTTTATATTGCCGTATAAAGCAGATGTTTTGCAGGAATTAAACACAATTCACGTCTCATTGACATTTGACTCTGATTATAGCCGTACTTATCAAACGAAATCAGGCAGTACGTTTTCCAAGTATAAGCATAATGATATAAAGGGAAAATTCTTTACTTCGGGTTGGAGAATCCATAAGGACTTGGTAGCGGAATTTGCATTTTTATGTACAAGAGGGAATGAAGACTCCATTGTACGAAGGTTATACGAATCTGCTGATATATTGTGTTTTGACGAGTCGCAAGACTTCAGTGGCAGTGATCATGAGATTATAAAACTAATTACTCGACTTTACCCTGGAAGTGTGCTATTTGCAACAGATCCAAGACAACATATCTATAGCACAACGAAATTCGGTGGAAAAAAATATGAGGGTAAAATTGACCTCTATTTATCGGAGAAAGTAAATACAAGAACTAAGAAATACGTAGATATAGATAGTCGCTCCTTGTCTAGATCACATAGATGCATCGAATCAATATGTGAATTAGCATCTTCGTTATTTCAAGACTTACCTTCAACCGAAACTTGCACTTGTCTTGAATGTATGGAGCGACGTGATAAGTATGTCGGCTTAAAAGGCGTATTTGCGGTAGCGGAAGATGATATTGAACTTTTTACAGATAAATTCAAGCCGATGAATCTTGTATTCAATCGGGCAGAAAAATCAATAGTCATAGGGAAATGTATGACTATGGGAGATTCAAAGGGAACTGAATCTGATGTAATACTTCTTTATCCAACAGACGAACAATCTAAACTCCTATTCAACAGCCGTAATACGACGTTGGCTGAGATAACACGAAACAAGTTATATGTTGGAATAACTAGAGCTCGTTACTTACTGGGAATTGTGTTTAAGAAGAAACACAAATTCTCCAATAACTTGATTCCGATATGGGAAAACTCAATATCTTAAAACATTATCACATAGTTAAAATGCTATGATCGACAAGAGCAGAATTATTTGGAAAGGAATTGGAATGTTGCTGGCGTATGGGGTAATTATGACTGCGGTCATATATTTCCTCAACGGCTGCTCATTCAACAGGTGGAAAGTCGTGACATGGGCAATGTTCATGGCGTTTGGTATTTGGCAATGCTATCGCTGGTTTCAGAGTAAGTCCGAAGAACTGAACGATAAGGAGATTTGATGACGAAGCTGCGCGGAGTGGTTGAGCATATCACCTACCAGAATCCGGAGAACGGATGGTCGGTGATGAAGGTCAAGGTCAAGGATTATAAGGATCTCGTGACTTTGACAGGCTCACTGTTGGATGTACCCGTCGGGAGCGTGTTGCTCTGCGAAGGGCAGTGGAAGGTGGATGCTCGCTACGGACAGCAGTATGTTGTGGAGTCTTGGGAGGAGGTCATGCCGGCTACCATCTACGGTATCGAGAAGTATCTCGGAAGCGGACTGATCAAGGGTATCGGTCCGGCATACGCCCGCGCCATCGTGTCGCGCTTCGGACTGGAGATCCTCGAAGTTATCGAGAACGACATCGAGCGTCTGCTTGAGGTGCCTCGCCTCGGCAGGAAACGTATGGAGAAGATACGCGAAAGCTGGGAGAAGCAGAAAGACATCAAGGAGGTGATGGTGTTCCTTCAGGGCTATGGTGTCAGCACAGCATATGCCGCCAAGATATATCGACAGTATCAGAAGGACGCAATCAAGACAGTCAAGGAGAATCCTTACAAACTTGCCGATGACATCTGGGGAATCGGTTTCAAAACCGCAGACGGTATAGCATCGAAGATGGGATATGAGAACAACGACCCTCGCCGATGCCGGAGCGGTATTCTCTACACGCTCAACCGGCTTGCGGAGGAGGGACACGTCTATGCGGAGCCGGAGCAACTTGTCACCGCCGCCAAGGAACTGCTCCAAGCCGACGAGGAGCCGATACGGAAAGCCATCGCCGACATGATTGAGGCGAAAGACCTTATCGCCGACAATGATGTACTGTACCTGCCGCCGTTCTATCATGCAGAGAACGGTTCGGCAAAACGACTCACGTCTCTTCTCTCGGAGTCACTTTTCTCCGATATGGCTGCCGAGGAAGCCGTGCCATACGGCAATCAGTCTAACAATGGGATTGTCTATGACGAGGTTCAGCAAGCAGCAATAAAACAGGCGTTGGAATCAAAGGTCATGGTGCTGACCGGAGGTCCCGGAACAGGTAAGACCACCACAACGCAAGGCATAATCGCCGCTTTCAAATCACGGGGGATGCAGATACTTCTGGCAGCTCCCACCGGTCGCGCCGCCAAGCGCATGACCGAAGCGACAGGAATGGAGGCGAAGACAATCCACCGTCTGCTGGAATACAATCCGATGGACGGCTACAAGCGCAACGACGAGAATCCGTTGGAAGGTGATGCGCTGATTGTGGATGAATGCTCGATGATTGACATCATGCTCTTCTACAATCTGATGAAGGCGATTCCGGCGAATATGTGTCTGATACTCGTTGGCGACATCGACCAGTTGCCGAGTGTCGGGGCCGGGAACGTGCTCCGCGACATCATCGACTCGCAACGTATCCCGGTGGTGCGTCTCACACGCATCTTCCGTCAGGCGCAGACGAGCCGCATAGTGATGAACGCCCATGCCATCAACGCCGGGCGTTTCCCCAACATCAGCAACGGCAAGGACACAGATTTTTTCTTTATCAAAGCCGAGGATGCCGAGGCGATACCTCAGCTCATAGTCAGTCTTGTACGCGACCGACTGTCACGCGCCTACAGCTACAATCCCAAGGAGATACAGGTATTGACCCCGATGCAGCGCGGCAATGTAGGGGCCGGCAACCTGAACACGGAGCTTCAGAACGCCCTCAACCCCTCCGGGGAGTCGCTGACACGCGGCGGCTACACATTCCGGCGTGGCGACAAGGTGATGCAGATCCGCAACAACTATGACAAGAACGTGTTCAACGGCGACATCGGATATGTCAACGCCGTGGATACCACGGAGCGCACCTTGACCGTTATATATGACGGGCGGCTCGTTGAATACGACGTGTCGGAACTCGATGAACTGACGCTGGCCTACGCCGTGACCATCCACAAGAGCCAAGGCTCGGAATTTCCGGTGGTGGTGATACCCGTGACGATGAAACACTTCGTCATGCTCCAGCGCAATCTCATCTACACCGGCATAACCCGCGCCAAGAAAATCTGCGTGCTCGTCGGCACCACCAAAGCCCTCGCATATGCCATTCACAACCAGACCGTCTCCAAACGCAACACCAAGCTGAAGGAGCGGCTAAATAACAACTGCTTATGAATAAATTCTTATGTTCAACCATATTTTTATCATTGATTATGATTGCAATGGGTTGCAAGTCGCAATCCGTTCGTCATGTCGATGATAGAGTCAAAATCAGTGGAAGGTTGCTCTACAGTCCCGACGGCTCTCCTTTGTGGGGCGGCGTTATAAACCGGGCTTCGGACGGGAATGCATTCATGACCGATGACTCGGGCAATTTTGTGATAGAAGCGCAGCCCGGCGACTCACTGCATTTTTCATTTGTCGGGACCATTGGGAAGACGATCCCGGTCGCGACAGAGGATTCATCGATGACTGTTTTGCTCGACCCATATGTTCCCGGCCATGATGAATATGTGTTCAGGCAGGAGAGCCTTTATCCTGAGATGGAAGTATCTCTGAAAACCTATGTCCATGACAAAGACGCCCGGATTGGTGTGGCAGTAATCATCAATGGCAAAGACACCGTATCAGTCAACGGCAAGCGTGATTTTCCTATGCTCAGTGTCTACAAATTTCCCCAGGCACTCGCAGTGGCTGACTACTGCCACAAACATAATATTTCATTGAATGATACAATCAGGATTTCAGCCGATGACCTGAATCCCGATACCTGGAGTCCGATGCGCGACAAATATGGCCGGAAAGACATATCTCTTCCGCTCTCGGAGATACTGGCTTATTCGGTTCAGCAGAGCGACAACAATGCCTGCGATGTGTTGTTCCGGCTTATCGGCGGACCGCAGGTCGCCGACAGTCTGATGAAGTGTTTAGGTTATGATGAAATCCACATTCTCAACACTGAGGACGAGATGTACCGTGACCCATATCTCTGTTATGCCAACCGCGCCACACCTTTGCAGATGGCTTCGCTGTTTGACCAGTTCTACCGCCGGGAGATGCGCCATGACTCACGCATACTCGAAGCTCTCGGAGCAATGATGATGTCTTGCAATACCGGGAATAACCGTCTTCCACTTCCACTCATGCCCACCAATGCCATGGTAGGCCACAAGACCGGCACAGGCGGCATGAACAGCCAAGGCCGTATAACCGGGGTAAACGATGCCGGATATGTGTTTCTTCCCAACAAACAAGGTTATGCAATCGCAGTGTTTGTCGCCGATTCCGGCTATGACATGGCAGAGACGGAGAATATAATTGCAGATATATCGGAAATAGTTTTCCAGTCGCTTATGATGCTGGAAACAGTTATTGGCGAATACGAGGACAGAAACGACGGCTCAACGCTGACAATCAGTAAGAAATATAATGGCCGAATTAAGGTGGAAATCGGACTGAACCGCCTTACGAGTATGGATGACGGCGAAGGAGTGCTATCTGATAACGGCCTGACATTTTCCGCCACTGATGCCGCTGGAAATCCGATCTACGGCGAAATAGTCGTTGAAGGCAACCGCGCCATACTTACATTCACTCAATCCACTTGGGAATATCTCCCCAACGGAACAACTTATACATTTCAAAGAAAATGAAAAAGATACTCTTTATATTAGCTATGGTCATAGGTCTGTCGGCTTCATTCGCATCGTCTCAGCAGCGGTGCGACAGACGCCATGGAAGCAGGCCCGGTTATGAGCATCGTGGTAGACATCATCGTTCGCCATACTTCGTCAGTGAAAACAAGGTCTATTTTGACGGCAGAGAGATTGAAGGAGCTTCGGCTTCGAGTTTCTCCATACTGCGCGACGGTTATGCCAAAGACACATGGAATGTCTATTATTGTGGCGCAAAAATTGACGGGGCTTCAAGCAACTCATTCAAGGTATTGGGCTTTGGCTACGCTAAAGACACATGGAACGTCTATTATGACGGTGGCAAGATCGAGGGTGCTTCTTCCGATAGCTTTAACATCCTATCCGATTGGTATGCCAAAGACACATGGAATGTATATTTTGACGGAAAGAAAATCAACGGAGCCTCCCCTGACAGTTTCAAGGTGCTTCGTGACGGCTACGCCAAGGATAGATGGAACGTGTATTTCGACTCGATAAAGATTGAAGGGGCTTCCCCTGACAATTTCAATGTACTCCATGACGGCTACGCCAAGGACACGTGGAATACTTACTATTTTGGAAGAAAAATTGACTGAACATGAGACACATGACAATCAAAAAGCGAGTGGAACTCAGCTCTTACTGCTGGATAATCTCAGCACTTTCGACTGCATTGATGTGTGGTGTATTTGTATATGCCCTGAAACGTCCTGACAATGGTTTGGCCGTATGGATATTGGGGGCTGCAATCGTAGTGCTGTTCCTTTTCACTCTTTGCTATATGCCACTGTCAATCTCGGTGGACAAGGAAAGTCTGAACATCAACCGACCGCTTAAAATCAAATCCATCCCGTTGCCAGAAATCACGGATGTAAGAATGTGCGCTCCGACTATGGGCACAATCCGAATCTGTGGCAGCGGCGGATGGTTCGGATGGTATGGCTGGTTCTCGGAGAAAGACCTCGGAAAGTATTTCGCCTATTACGGCAAGGCCTCAGACTGCTTCCTCGTCACGCTTAAAAACGGAAAGAAATATATGCTCGGCTGCAAGGATGCTCCTGAAATGGTCAAAGCTATAAACAATAGAATAGGAAATTAACCAATATGCTTCATACATTTTTTTTTAGTCCATCGGACACGACACGCAGATACGCCAAGGCTATGACAGAAGCCTTTGGCGGAGACTCACAACTGATTGACCTGACTCACGGGCCATGCGAAGTGGAGTGTGACCTTATCGACGGAGATACCGCACTACTGATTTCCCCGGTATATGCAGGGCGCATCCCGCCTATGGCAGCAGACCTGTTCCGACAGATTGACGGACATGGAATGAAGGCGATTGTTGCCGTCATTTACGGCAACCGCGACTATGATTATGCCTTGCTCGAATTGGCTGACATTGCCGTGGAGGACGGTTTTGAGGTAGTGGCCGCCGGAGCGTTCATCGCCCAGCATTGCATATTTCCGAAGGTAGCCAATGGCAGACCGGATGCTTCGGACATGGCGGTTGCCACTGATTTTATCAAAAGAGCCAAGGAATCCGGCAAGCTGGATATCTCGACAATCAAGGGGAATCGTCCTTATAAGAAGCCCGGTGCGGTGCCGCTGCGACCGCAGACAGATGAAAGCGTCTGCCGCACCTGTGGAGTATGTGCCCGCGAGTGTCCGACCGGGGCCATCGACCCTGTGACATTGGCAACAGACAAGGAAAAGTGTATCACTTGCTGCCGTTGTATTGCAGTATGCAGCAGTCATGCCCGTAAGTTCAAGGGTATCATGTATGCCACAGCCGGAAAAATTTTCTACGCACAGAACTCAAAACGCCGCGAGCCAGAACTATTCCTCTGACAGTGAACATCGAGCAATTTCGCGATTATTGCCTGTCGATGGACGGAGTGACGGAGAAAACACCCTTCGGGAAGTTTGCGCGCCGCTACGACTCGCTGCTGGTATTCTATGTTCTTGACCATATGTTCTGTATGGTGGACATGGAAGACTTTACATCGGTGTCGTTCCGTTCCACCGATGAAGAGATCGCTAAGATTACAGAGCATTATTCGGCAGTGACAACACCGGTCAACAAGGCGATGAAGTTCTGGCTGAGGGTGAATCTCAATGAGGACATGCCCGACAGTGAGATATATTCCTGCGTCCGCCAAGCCTACGAAATAATCAAAGAGAAATATTCAAAGAAACATAGAGACTGAATTATGGCAAAAAAAGTATTGATTCTGTCGGGCAGTCCCCGACATGGAGGCAACTCCGACACACTCTGCGACCAGTTCCTCAAAGGAGCATCCGAAGCCGGCCACGAAGTAGAGAAGTATTTCATATCTGCCCACAACATAGGCTACTGTTCTGCGTGCTACTATTGCAGTTCGCACGACGGCGTCTGCTGCAAGAAAGATGACATGAACGCGCTTATGCCGAAGATTCTTGATGCGGACGTTCTCGTTTTCGCATCGCCTGTCTACATGTATTCCGTATCGGCACAACTGAAGGCGGTGTTCGACCGCATGGTGGCGAAGTATGAAGTGATCCGCGACAAGGAACTTTATTACATAATGACCGCAGCAGAAGATGAGGAACACACAATGGACACTGCACTTGCCTATATGCGAGGCATGGCCGACTGCATCCCCGGGTCAAAGGAAATGGGTGTTATATTCGGCAAGGGGGTATATCAGAAAGGAGAAATCCTGGATACTCCCTATATGCGGCAGGCTTACGAAATGGGAAAGAACGTATAATAACATGGAAGAAATCAGAATAGACGTAACAAAGCAGACTCCTGAAGAATTGGCTCTTGCCAACGAACATGCACAACTCATATTCAGTTTCAATCACACCATGCCGGGGACAACCGAATATGATGAGTTGATGCACCGTATTTTCCCCTCGATGGGAGAAGGCAGCAGAGTCATAGCTCCACTTACAGCCGTCAGACCCTACATGGTCAAGATTGGCAGAAACGTTGTGGTAATGCCCGGATGCCTGATGATGTCAGCCGGAGGCATAACAATCGACGACGGGGCGCAAATAGCCGCCAACGTGCAGCTCATATCCAACAATCATGACCTCTATGAACGTCAGGTTATAACCTGCAAGCCCGTTCACATCGGGAAAAACGCATGGATTGGAGCCGGCGCCACAATCCTCCCCGGCGTCACCATCGGCGACAATGCCGTAGTCGGAGCTGCCAGTGTTGTAACCAAGGATGTGGAAGCTGATACAATCGTGGCCGGAAATCCTGCGAAATTCATCAAGCGCATCCCGCCCCGTCCCGAGTGTTCTGCCACCAATGAAGAGTACGAAACAATACAGCTCGGTCTCGACAGTTGCGGAGATTGAAAAATATAACAAGTAATTCGTGCAGCCACGGCAGTATATAGCTATTGACCTGAAGAGCTTTTATGCCTCAGTGGAGTGTGTCGAGCGGGGACTTGATCCGCTCGATACCTGTCTTGTTGTGGCAGATGCGTCACGTACAGAGAAGACGATATGCCTTGCGGTATCACCAGCATTAAAAGAATATGGCACAGGCGGCCGTCCGCGCCTTTTTGAAGTAGTCCAGAAAGTGAAGGAGGCAAACTATCGACGTGGGCGGCAGGGAAAGTCATACTCTAAAGCAGTATTGTATTCACACCCGGAGATTGCAGTAGATTATCTTGTGGCCCCGCCGAGAATGGCTCACTACATTGAGTATAGTACCCGGATATATAATGTCTATCTCCGATATATCGCACCGGAGGATATTCATGTCTATTCCATTGACGAGGTGATAATGGACGTGACGGCATACCTCAAAACTTACGGTATGACCGCTCACGAGCTGGCGATAAAGATGATTCGAGAGGTGCTGGCTGAAACCGGTGTAACGGCAACAGCAGGTATCGGAACGAATATGTATCTCTGCAAGATTGCCATGGATATTGTCGCCAAGAAGATGCCGCCTGACAAAGACGGTGTCCGTATTGCAGAACTTGATGAGATGTCATATCGCCGTCAGCTGTGGGAGCATACACCGCTCACGGATTTCTGGCGCGTAGGACGCGGTATTGCCAACCGTCTCACACCATACGGAATACTGACGATGGGCGACATTGCCCGTTGCTCAATCGAGCATGAGGATTTTCTGTATAAACTGTTCGGAGTGAACGCAGAGCTTCTGATTGACCATGCCTGGGGCTGGGAACCGGTCACAATGGACTATGTGAAATCATATCGTCCGGAAGCGAAGAGTATCAGCAGCGGGCAGGTGTTGACCTGTGCATATACTTCTGCACAGGCGAGAAATGTGGTTCTCGAAATGGCTGACAGTGTATCGCTCGACCTTATTGACAAACGTCTTGTAACTGACCAGCTCGTTCTGACCGTTGGCTACGATATAGAATCATTGACAAGACTGGAGATTAGGGCAAAGTATAACGGCAAGATCACGACCGACCATTACGGCAGACAGGTTCCGGTACATGCCCACGGCACAATTAACATCGAGCACCCGACATCATCCGGAAAGATACTGACTGAGAAAGTCGCTGAGTTATACGACAGGATAATCAATCCAGACCTGCTTGTGCGACGCCTGACACTATCAATCAATCGCCTGATTCATGAGGAAGATGTGAAATCAAGGCCACAAGCCATGCAGCTCGATCTGTTCACGGATTATGAGGAGTTGAAGCGACAGCAGGAAGCGGAGGAAGCTGAACTTGCCAAGGAGCGGCGCAGGCAGGAGGCAGTCCTGAAAATCAAGAAGATGTTTGGAAAGAATGCCATTCTCAAAGGGCTTAACTATGCCGATGGAGCCACGCAGCGCGACCGTAACCAACAGATAGGAGGACACCATGAGTAGGTATGACGATATAATCAATCTTCCGCACCATGTGAGCAAAACACGGACACCCATGTCTATGGAGAACCGTGCGGCCCAGTTCGCACCGTTTGCAGCCTTGACCGGACATGATGCTGCCATAGCCGAAACCGCCAGACTCACTTCCGAGAAACCGGAGCTGTCAGCGGAGGAACTTGACAAGTTATCCCGCCGACTTGTCTATGCGATAGAGAAAGAAGCGACAATCAGGATAACCTATTTTCAACCGGATACACTCAAGCAGGGTGGAAGCTATTGCCAGGCAGAAGGAAAAATTAAGAAGATAGATGAAATAGATGGTCTGATTATACTCTATGACAAGCAATTCATTCCACTCGACTGTGTGATGAGTATAGAGGGCAATCTGTTCAACGACATTGAATTATAATCCACGCATCGCGGCGTAGGTCAGCGAGCCTTGGCAATACTTCGTTAGAGTCCTAGCTCGCTTTTCACTTATTGCTCTTTCTTGGAACTCCAATAGGACATATCACGCGGAATATATGTTTTCTCGCCTCCGCTTCCAAAAGGATAATCCGATACATCCTTGTTAAGATATGGAGAATCTGATTGTATGTCTCCTTCAAATATGTATCTTGGAGGATTATATATCTCTCCGTTCTCTCCAATAGAAGTTTTAGTACAAGTATTGACCTTAATCACAATTCGTACAATACCTCTGTATATGCCCAATACATATTGAACCTGGTGAGCTTTTGCGTCACTCAATTTCCAATATTTTCTTGCGCTCTCGTAATCATCAGCACGACGATAAATACCCTTGGCTTTTGATTGTTTATATGTTTTGTTAAGGCTCACCAAGAGAAGTTTATCGCCGGGAATTGGCTCTATCTTCTTACAGTCATAAAGTATGTTGATTTCTTCTTCAGTTTTAATACCCTCGTTCCACTGATGATGACCTTTGACTAAATTTGTGAGTATATTTTCCCGATTGAAAGCCTCGTATGTCAACAAATCAATAATAGTCGATTCGACAAGATAAGCTTCATGCTCCGAAAGATTATGCCGAATAATATAGTATTCCACCTCCATATTGGCTGAGTGAATATTTCTTATCGTTGAGAGTTTAAGACTCTCATCATTTTCGTTAAGAGAATCTTCTGCGTGTTGGAATACTCGGTCTCCCGAACCTTTTCCGACATAGAATATCTTTTTGTCTCGCGGATCAACGAGCGCATAGACGTAGAAGTTAAGAGCCTCTTTTACGCTCTGCTTGAAGAATTTTTCCATATCATTTCTTCTTTGGTAGTCGGATTTTGCCGTTCTCAGATTCCCATGCCTCGATATAGGAGATCAGAGCTTCGGAGATAACATCTTTCAGGAGTGAGCCTTCGACAAGGGAGATATACTTGACCTTGCGGATCATTTCGGGGTCAACAATGAATGTAGCCCGGACTTCGTTTGTCTTGGAGCTGGACTCGCCCTTGCGCGGACGGCCTACATTCCGTCGACGGTTTGCCTCCAGATTGGCTTTCATTTCCTCTGTCACTTCAGCTGCCGTTGCCTCGGACTGTTCGATAGTCGGAGCTGCTGGTTCTGTGGGTCGCGCCTCGCCCATTATGCCGTTCATCAGCGAAGCTAAGTTCTTCTTTGCCATGGTGCTTTCTTTATGATTAATCCACTTGCCTACTATGATATAAGTAGGCAAGTAGTTTTGTTGTCTTTATTATTGATAATATAGTTTACCTATTTCTCTTCTCTTGCGATTATCTCCTCGGTCAGAGCCATGTAGTCGACCGCTCCATTGCTCTTGGGGTCATACTCATAGATTGACTGACCGGAAAGAGGCATTTCGGCAAGAGTGATGTTCTCACGGATTTTGGTCTTGAACACCTTGTCGGCATACCGGCTTTCAATCATCTTGACCACCTCCTTGTTGAGATTACGGTTGTTGAAACGTGTGAAGAATACTCCACCTAATTCAAGAGCCGGATTGACACGTCTGCGGACTTCGCTCACCACATCGTCAAGCATGGCGAGACCTTTCATCGGAAGAGCCTCGGCGGTCAGCGGTATATAGAGCCTGTCGGAAGCCACAAGCGCATTGGTGGTGACGATGCCGAGCGACGGCGGACAGTCGATGATGATATAATCGTACTTGTCGATATGGTCTGCAAGCAGTGATTTGAGGATACCTTCCCTCGCAATCTTGGTTGCCATGTCGATTTCGGCTCTTGCCAGTTCAAGGGACGCCGGAACAATGTCAAGGTTCTTCCTGACATTGACGATTGGAAGCGGAGCGTCCTTTACAAGAGAGTCATACACGCTGGTCTCCGGCTCTTCGTTTTGCGTCAGCGTGAACGTGAGGTTCTGCTGTGCGTCAAGGTCGATCAGCAGAACCTGCTTCCCAAGGATGGCAAGTGCGTCACCGATAGACGCGGTAGAGGTTGTTTTTCCTACGCCTCCCTTGTGGTTGGCGATGGTAATTATCTTGGTTTTCATATACTTCTCGTTTTGTATTACAAAGTTAATAAATTCTTTTGATACTTAGTTACTATAGTATAATATTTTTAGTTTACCTATTTATTCCGAATAAATCCGCCCCTGCCTCACGGCAGAAGACGGATTTGGAATTTATAAGGAACTATTATGCTGAAGCCCTCGCCTTGATGAAGCGGTGGGCGTTGGCGTTAACAAGTTTCACAATGCGGTCATGCAGTTCGGTATTGGTATTGCAAACCCCACGGCTCTGAATGACCTTGTTCTCCGTAAGTGAAAACTCGACGGTCTCGATGCGGTTGCCGTCCTTGTCATGAGCCGACAGAATGAGTGAGTCCTCACGGCTGTAGTAATTGCACTTGAACACGCAATGGTGCATAGCCTCTCCCTCGTTCTGATAAGCCTCTATGCTGTCAAGAACTGAAACCTCGATGTCCTTGTCCCTGATGACAATGCCGAAGAAGCATGATTTGGTCTGATAAAACCTCTTTTCCTCCTTTTTAGCCTTGGCAAGTTCCTCGGATTTTCTGCGCTTCTCATCTGCGGAAGTTACCTTGTCGAGCCAAAGGTCATGTGCCACCTTTAGATTTACGGGGCAGATATATTTGGCGTTGCGTGTGTCCTTTCCTGCCTTGTCAAGTAGTTTGATAAGGTCGCACCACAATCCGTAATCCTTAATCTGATAGCCGTTGCGCATGGCAATCTTATGTGAGTTCCAGCACTTGTCAAGCATAGACTTGTTGGAGAGAAAATACTTTACCGCTCTATGGTTTCCGGCTTTCATAAGTGTCTCAATCCTTGTGTCGGTCAGAAGAGCCTTCATCAGTTCAAATGGGTGGCAGTCGGGCAATGCACCTTTCATGCCGTTTCGCCTCAGTTCCGGAATTGCCTTGTATCTCGGATAGTGCCACGTGTTGGCTATGATGTGATGAACGTCCGACATATTCCGGAGTTCTATCTCCGAACCCCAGTTGAAACAATCACGATAATATCCTATTGTCCTTGCCTTTGATGTCAGTGCTGTCTGCCCCTTGGCATTGAGCCATAGACGGCACACCTCCACATTATAAAAGTTCAACGGCTGACTTTTCTTAAACTCCACGGTCAGAATAAACACACGTTCCACCTGCAAACCGTCGATAGTGTCAAGGACAGCAAAGTATGTGCTTTCCTTATGAGTGCGATTGAGGGTGTCTTTTATCATCAGTCTGTGTCCGCAGTGAGGGCATACGACATACTTGCCCTTTCCCTCATGTCGGAACTTATGACCGCAGTCTCCACAAGTGGTAAGACCGCTCGGCACTCTGAAAGCCGGATGGTTGAACAGATTTTTCACTCCCCACTCTGTAACCTTGGGGTCAATGGCGGTCAGCCTCACATTTGAGGCTGCCACCTGCTTCTCGAATGATGTACGTGCTTTCATGGCTTAAAAATCATCGCCAAAGAGTGATAATTCGGGTTGCTTGTTCTCCTGCGGTTTTACCGCCTTGGGCTTGGAGTTGCGTGACTGCAACTTGCGGAGTTCTTCATCTTGGAAGCGTTTGAGGGCAATGGCTTTCTGCTCTTCCTTTTCCTCCTCGGTCAGTTCTATGTGGTGGTTGACCACTACACCGCATGTCATGGGTTTGCCGATTTCGATGTCAGGCTCATCTATGACGTGTACCGCCATTGAAAAAATCTCATCATCGGTAAAACCGCAACATCCCGATGCCTTGACCTCATTGAGAATGTATGTCGCTATGTCCTCGATAGTGCGAGTGGTGGTTTCGTACTTGGCACGGAAGAGTTCATTGCTCTCCGCTCTCTTATCAAGATATGACTTGATAACCTGCTTGAAATGTTCTGTTCCTTTCATCATAGTTCCTTATGTTTGTGAGTTCGATTCTTTTCCCTTTTTGTTAGAAGCTCGTTTGAGCTTCATCGGTCGGGAGAACCGTTTTCGTGCAAGTGATTCAGCGGCCAATAGGGTGGATAAGGCAAGTGTGCAGTCAGAGGGCGCGGACGGAATACCCAATTTTTGGCAGAAAAATTGCGGAAGGCTGCCGTCAAGCCCTCCGACCGCAAGCGCAGCGGCACTTGATGTTCCTCCCGACCGATGTACCTTTGCACAGAAAACGTCTCCGGCCATGACGCTCAAAGCGTCTTCAAAAACAGATTCCAAATATTTTCGTAGTCACCTCTGGATAAAGGTTTTCACAAGACAGCAACCAATGGCAATGTAAGCGTGCGGAGCGTAGTCGGAGACACGATTTCTTTGCCATTGGTTGCATAGGCATCGTCATATTATCTTCCAAAACAGCAACGGTTCAGACTCTTTGCCGCAGGTTTTGAGTATTGGGCGTTGGCATAGTCTCCGTTTTCAGACATGGTTTCAAAGACCGTCAGCAATGCGGATATGATTTTGAAGTGAAGCCAACGGCGTAACCTCAATGTCATATCGGCATGGCTGACGTGTCGGTACCAGCCGTCATTACCACCCATGACATCGACCGCACCGGCTCGGTGAGCATCACGGAGTCTGGCGGTCGGGAAGCCTTCAAAGACAGGCCGTAATGCACCCGGCGCCACGTGTAACATGGTCAGTCGGGAGCATAGGCCGGCGCTGCGTGACCCACGTTTCCACCAGATTCCAGCTCAGTCAGTCGCAAGTGCCAACCTGCGACCGACAAGAGCTGTAGAAGTCTTCATTTTCATACAAATCTTCCAAGGACTTCGGCAAGCCACATTCTTAAACGAAGTCTGAGAATGTCTGGGTTGCCGTACCGGTCTACGTTTTCAGACATGATTTCAAAGACCGTCAGCAATGCGGATATGATTTTGAAGTGAAGCCAACGGCGTAACCTCAATGTCATATCGGCATGGCTGACGTATCGGCACCAGCCCTTATTGCCATCAATGACATCGACAGCGCCGATTCGGTGAGAATCACGGAGTCGGGCGGTCGGGCAGTCTTCAAAGACAGGCCGTAATGCACCCGGCGCCACGTGCAACATGGTCAATCGGAAGCATCGACCGACACTTTAAGACATAGTTATTCCAATGAGTTTTGTTTTCCCAACAGGGCGGTTTTGCGGAGCTTGCGGAGTAAAACCGCCCCAACCGGATTTTACCTCGGTCGGGGTGGCTTCATGTCACAAACGCTTTCAGTCGATGTCGGTGCCGATGAAGTGTTCGTTGTCGATGAGGGTGTAGTAGTAGCCGTTGCCGCAGCCTCGATACTCCTTGCTGAATCCGGCGATGATGTCTCCCTTACGGCTGTACTTTGTGTCTTCGGTCACGACTTCAAGCCACAGGGCGCCGTCGTAGCCTCGAAAGTCGAAGCGGCATGAGCGGTAGTTCTGCCGTTCACGGAGAGCCTTGCGGAACTGGCTTACCGCCCAGTCGTCATATCGGGCGATGGCTTGTAGGGAGATGATTTCTCCGTCGATATGTGTGCCGGTGGTAAGTCCGTTGGCGTAGCAGTCTTTTTCGGGGTCGGCCTCAAGACACTTTCTGATGAACGGCGATGTAAAGTCTGCCTTGGCTGCATAGCGTTGGAACTTTCTGACGATGTTGGTTGTCTTCGGCTCTGCCGGATTGAGTGCTGTCCAATGCTCAACGGCTTGACTCCCGATAGGAAAACCTTTTGTTCGTGAGCGTGGTGCGAACTCGCACAAGCGTCCGTCCTGCGACATGAAGAGTCTTCGCTGATGGATGCCGTTTATAGTGGTCACGTCGTATAAGCCGGATTTCTTTCCGACGATAGCGGTTGCTTCCTGATATTCCATAGGTGTATTGGGTGTTGTGCCGCTCCGACCTGTGTTGTCGGAGCGACTGATTTTACCTGCTGATTACTTCATCATCATTACATTGCAGTCGATTACGTCTGAGCCAAGTCCAAAAGCTGGGAAATGGCTGAAATACGGATGGCTGCTCCCTTCCTCGTCCGTTGCCGGACTGACCGTCACGACATTGTTTTGCTCCCACCATTTGTCGATGATGGCTTTCTCCTCGTCTGTTATGCCCTCGGTGTCTGCGTTAACCAAGTAACACATGGCCCATACGGGTATTGGTTCTATTGAAAATTCCATAGTGCTGATTATTAGAAGTGATAGTCAAGGATTGCTCCGATATATAGTTTTGCTCCGATTTGCAGACTGCCGATTAGGCGCATTAGTTGACGTGACCTTTCTGCGACTCCCATGCCCTCCGTATAGTTTGTGATGAAGAGAGTGTCGGTGTCAAGCGGATTGGCGATAGCCTTTTGAAGTCGGTAAGCGGGTCCGGCACACTTGAAGACGTTGGTCTCGATGATTGCCTCTGCCTTTTCATGCAGTGAGGCGGTGTACTCTTTGCTCCACTCAGTGAAACCTCCCTTGTAGGTCAGCGTCTCTCCATCGGGATTGACGCTGAACATACCTGCCGGAAGAATGCGGTGAGCAAGAGTCTTGATAAGTTTGGCTCTCTCTGATTGGCTGACCTCACGACAATAGTCGATAGAGGTCATTTCTCCGGCTTCAACGTGGTCGATGCCTACATATTCATCGGTGCCGATGGGTTGCTCTGCGATTTGAAATATTGTGCTGTGCATGGCGATGGAGATTAGAAGTTTGCTACTGAGGGAATTGAGCCATTTACTTTGAGTTTGAACGCCTGGGCGTATATGAGTCCGAGGGGCGTGTCGGGATGGTCGATGTGGTATGTGCATACCTTTTTGAGAGTGGCGGCTATTTTCTGACCGTTCCAGCCTCGCATGAAACTGATGCGGTCGCGGTACTCGCGGTGTACCTTCGATTTCGATACCGAGGCATATAACGCCTTGATTTTTTCCTGTCTGTCCATAGTCTGTTCCTTATGAAGTGTCCTAATCTTTCTCCCTTTGGTCGAAGCCTGATGGCTTCTCGCGTCCGGGGAAATTTTTCGATGCAAGACAGACGGAGGGCATGAGGTGGCGTAAGGCAAGTGCGGCAAGATGAAAATGACGGAATACCCAAATCTATGATTTGCGGAAGGCTGTCGGCATTTTCATCGCAGACAAGCGAAGCGGTCACTTGCAGTCGGCACCGCCCTCCGTAACTTCGTAGCGAAAAATCCTCGGATGCGTGAAGTATTCTGGTGCAACAGGGTAATAGAAAGCCCGATGCTCACGCACCGGGCATTCCTACATACAATGGCAAAAGAAAAATTCAGTGGATTTGTTTTGATAGCAATCTATTGTTCTATTATTCTTTATTGGCAATTTTCAGAACCTTTTGCAAAGTTGTCTGCCTGCCGTAGCCGAATATGTCTTCAAGAGTTAGGGAGTGAGACAAGAGTGGTATAAGCTGATATTCAGGATAGACTTCGGCATTGTCGGCGATGTAGTCATAAACCATCTGCGACGAGCCTCGCAGCTCGATCTTACCGTTGAAAGGGAATGAATCTATGAATTGCCCCATAAGCCGGGGCAAGGCTGTTATTGCGATGGAACCGTCAGGCGAAAGCCAGTGACGGCAAAGCTCGCGGATGGAGTATTCGCGCTTACGGTCTTTCATAAAATAGCGGCACCGTATCTCAAAGGTGCGCTGCACCTGCAATCCGTCGATGACACCGAGTGTCGAAAACCATCCCTTTAGTGTTCCCTTGATGGATTTCCATGTATCGGCTTCGATAACTTGAAGTGTCCGTTCACATTCCAGACACTTCACCTTTCGGGCATTTCCGGCATATACCATTGCATTGCCGCACATCGGGCAGACGGTGACATTGTTCGTGCGTCTGACCGCCGGGTGAGTTATGGCGTTCTCTCTGGCCCATTCGATTATATTGTTAGATATGGCTCCAACCGACTTGTTGAGTTCGACGATTCTTTTCTGATACGGTGTCTTCGGCTTCATGAGATAATGTTAGATAAAGCCGGCCCGACACAAGCGAATGTGCCGGGGCGGCATAGTGATCAATCTTTCCTCTCTGATGCTTTCAGAGAGACTTTGCGGAACTGCTTAAGGAGCGGTTCAAGTTCGAGCGAAGTGCGGCGGGCACGGAGACCTGCCGCCTTGTTTCCCTTTTCAAGCTGGGAATTGGCGTCCTTCAGAAAGGCTTCCGCCTTGACTGAAATCTGTTCGATAAGGTCTTTCATGTTGAAATAGTGATATTTGACGGTTTATAAAAGCGGTATCTCAAAGGAGTTTACAACGCAGGTCGCCTCCTTGTCGAGTATGAACCAGTATTCCGAGTGATACGGTGTACCGTCCTCATTCTTGGCCTCATACTCAATCTTGACTTTCCAGCCGTTAAAGGGCTTCTGCGTTTTGTCATTGGGGTCTTTGACTGTGACGAGCGAGCGCAGTGCGGACAGCGAGGACATCTGACGCTCCATGAGCGCCGACGTAGAGCGGTCTTCAAAGTCGAAGTTCTCCATATTGTCGGTGGCCTGCATCACTTTCTCGTTGATTTTGAGCATGGCCATGGCTATGTTCATGCTCTCTTCCGTAGTGACGTAATCGCGGCCGAAGATTGAGTCAGCCTTGCTTACCGCCTTGATGTTCACAGACTCAGGGCAGTCCACACAGGAGTACAGCGACTTCTCCGCCACAGCTCTTGCACGTTCCTTCGGGTCTTCACGCTGGCAGGCGAGGAAAAATATTCCTCCCCACACGAGCAACCCTCCTATGAGAAGGATTGCGAGTTTCATTCCCGGCTTCATACCCTTATGACCTGTGACTTGTCGGGTGAGACACCGAGTTTCTTTTCAAACCGCTGGCCGTCCTCACGGTACATCTCCACCGGATTGGCGGTGATGCCGTCGGCGCATATCTGACGTGCCTCGTCGAGCGTGATCAGATGACCGCCGATGTTGCGCCAGATGACGAAGTTGCACGGCGCGGACGGATGGCTGTAGTTCGAGCAGTTGAACGCCTTGGAACCGACGCGGATGTCGCCGCCGCACTTCGGACACTTTCCAATGATGGACTGCATATCCACAGAGCCGTCGTCGTTAAGTACAAGCACGGTCGGGAATGTCTTCCACTCCTTTGTGGCGAAGCCGTCGAGCATAATCTCACGCTTCTCCAACAGGATGGCTATCTCTTCATCGGTCATCTTGCGGTTGCCGATTACACCGTTGATGAAGACCCCGCACTTTGGAGCCTCCCCGGTATTGTTCTCGCAGCGATAACCCTTGCAGGTCTTCACCACGTTGCCGCCACACACAGGGCAGCGACCTATGATTTTCTTTTCGTTTTCCATATCTGTAATGGTTGAATTGTTGATTGTTTCAATAATTGATATACTTCCAGTCATTAATCAGACCGTTAACCACAGCCTTGCCCGACATAACCGAGGCCCAGCCCTCCGGGTCGAGAGAGAACCACAGGGCATCCCACGAAAGTGTCCTGACCTGCCATGCGAGGATAAAGAGGTCGGTGTTTATCGCTTCCAGCCTCGATACCACCTCATTGGCGATATAGTACCGCTCGGCCGAATTGAGCAGATTCACCTTATGCTTTTCTTTTTTGCCGTCATCTCCGGTGACATTGTATGAGCCGGAGGTAACAAGCTGTTGCATGAAAGGATAAAGTGCTGCCATCTGGGCGGCGGCATCACTGATTTCATCGGAAACAAGCAGGGCTATCGCCGTTCCCTTGAGATTACCCTTTACCGAGTTCTTTAGCAGAGCCGTATTCCTGGGAATCTCGGTCAGCACCAGTTCGCCGGCACGTTTTATCTGATATAGATTCTGCATCGCACCCTGGGCGTTCGAGAGATATTCAAGCATCTTGTTCTCCACGGCATGAACGCGGTCGAGGGCGACAGTCACGGCAGCTTCAGCCGCGATTATCTGTTCCTGGGTCTTCTTCCGTTTCTTGTGGATGCTTTTCAGCTCCTCGGTCTGGAGAATGACAGTGGCCGTCAGCGTCGGGTCTGTCTGCTGTGCGCATAGTGGCAAGCCACTCGTCAAGCAGCTCAGAGATATGGCGAGGCCGACAGCACCTTTTTTCATACGGCATATCATTTTCTTTAGATTTTGAGTGATAATTTGCGTTGCTCCGCGAGGTTTATGTCGCGGTCGTTCTTGTCTGATGAAATCTCCGGCTTCATCGGCTTGTTCAGCAGACAGTCGTTCCAGTCCTTGAAAGCCTTGGGAGGTGGCCACTGGCCCATGCGGTAGCGGAGCGACAATGCCGAACTTACCTGCGGTATGATAGAGCGTCCTGTATCGACATCTATGGACTTACCCTTTGCCTCGACTTTCAGTCCGTCCTCGGTCTTGGTGACTTTAAGGGGAATATTCTCCAACAGAGCCATCATACGCAGACCGTAGACACGTCCGGCAAGGTCATTGTCGAAGCAGTCGAACGCCCGGGCATTGGGAAATCTTTCCATTGTTTTAGTCACCTGCTTATCTGAAAATGTGCCACCAAGGGAGACCAGGGCGATGTTGTTGCCCAACTGGGCGCGGTTCATCTGGTAGAAAGCCATAGCGTCGAAAGCCGACTCAAAGAAAAAGACATTCCTGACAAGCCCGTTATTGCCGCCCGAAAGATCAGCAATCCATGCGGCTGACGATGAGTTCGTTCCGGCAGCCTTTGACTTGTAGCCACCCATGCCACGGATTTCATAGCCCTTTACCGAAGAGTCCAATCCCTCGGTATAAGGGAAGCCGATATTGTAGCCGTCAAAATTCTCGTTCCTCTTGTCCCTTATCAGTGCTATATGTTCAGAGAGGCTTCTGACCGTTTCATCAGCAATGCCTCTGAGGGAGAAGAGCCGTGGAATCCTGTTGGGGTCAACCGGCTTCACCTCATATCGCGTACTGTCAAAAGTATGGCTGACCGATGCCGACTTTACATATTCCCGGTCTTCCTTATACTCCGGTTCCGGCATATTGGCGAATCGGGCCATGACCTTGGCTATTTTTTGCCACTCGTCCTTACCGGTGACAAAGAAGGAGCCGAGATTCTCTCGGATCAGTGTCACGACATCACCCTTGCTGCCATCACGACGGAAGAAGGTCTGAGCCGCCTTGTCGCGTGGATTGCTCACGATGATTGTGTCACGGCGGTTGGCACCGTCACCCAACACCAGCTCGATGTACTTGCCGACGCCGGCCTTGCGGTCGAGACGGTAGCCGAGGGCGTAGGCGATGTCATCGACACCGACACGGGATTTCAAGTTTTTGAAATTCACTTTGTATTCTCCCATACCCTTGTGGTCATTAAATGCTTAGTGACGGCGATTTTTCCCGCGATTTTCCGAGATTGGCAATTTCCGGCTCATATTGCTTTCTCGCTGTCATTATGAGAAAAGCGTCCTTGTCTTTTATATCGGTGAGCTGGAAGTAGGTTGTCGCTGTCGATTTCTTTATGGGCTTCAGACCGAGGTCAACACCGTCGTAGGTGGCTCTGATTGCATAGTCGCCGGAGCGTGTCTTGACAATGGCCGCGTTCTTGAACGGAATCTCTTCATCAGACAGAGTGACGAAAGGGTCGTTCTTCGCCAGATAAGGCTGTTCCCCGAGAACAAGACGCTGGGCGTCAACACGGTCGAGAATCATATCGGACGCCTTGTTGACATCAGCCATTACCGAAACGATGAATTTCGGCTCCTGCTTCAAGGTCGCTATCCATGAGTCGAGATATGCCGCCGAGTTGTCGGTAATTTTCGGGTCAAACCCCATAGAATGCGAAATCATTGCTGCGGTCAGCTCCGCCACAAGCTCCTCCTTGGCATACTTCGGGTCGCCGAACTTACCGCCCATTTCCCGGTTGAGCCTCTCGGGGGTCATCGTCGAGTGGGTCATCTCATGAAGCATGGTGGAATAGAACTCCATGCCGTCGCGATAGACCTCCTCGGGTGTCGAGCCGGTGTTGAACTGGGCTTTCATCGGGAGCACCACTATATCCCGGGAGGGAGAGTAGTAGGCTCCGTTCTCGCGTTTGTCCGCCTGAATCGGGCATAGCCACGACTGCTGCTGAATCATGCGGTCGAGTGCGGCATGGGCGTACATACCCTTTGTGTCGCGCAGCCCGGGCACCTTGAACCTGTCAAGAAGTTTCCGGACACGCTCAGGCTGAGCCTCACGCAGATTCGTCTGGTCGATGTTATAGACAGGGAATGCTTTCACAAACGGAATGACCTCCAGGTTCTTGCGCATATCCTTGTCCATCGCGCGGTACTCGTCCGAGCTGATGCGCCTGCCGTCCTTGTCCTTTACCATCATGTCCCAGTAGACAACCGGGAATGCCTTCTCACCTTTGAGCACATGGGCCTTGAGATTATGAGCCTGCTTGAAAGTCAGATAGACAGGCATCTCATATCCTTTCTCGGCAGAATAGAGTTGAAGAAAGAAGGAGTTGGAGCCGGAGTAATTGCGTCCGCTGACATTCTGGGGAAGTCCGGCGTAGCCGTTGGCGCCACCGATCCAGCCCTGCTTCCAGTCGGATGCCTTCATCTGTTCCATGCGCCCGATCATCATCTCGGCGAAACGGTCGAGCGCGGCCTGACCCGCACCCGCCGTCTGCTGGGAGCCTGCCTTCGGCTTATAACCAGAGGCCATATTCCTCGTCGTCGATGAGCTGACGTTCCATCGCGTCGATTTCTGTCTGCTCGATGTAGAACTCGGCTGAATCGTCGCTCGGGTCGGTGCCGTGGCTGCGGCACCAGTCGAGATAGTCCTGCGCGTTCTCGCCGTTCATCACAAACTGGAGGTGGCCGATGCGCCCCTCCTGAAGAAACTCTACAAGCTCCTCATGTTTAATTACTGACATATTCTGTTTCTGATTTATCGGATTAAAAATGTTGGAATGGCCGGATTACATTTTCATTGACTGCGATTTCTCCATGCTCATGACCGGACCGTTAAGCATGGTCTTTATATCCTCGCCGAGATACTTGGCGGCTATCTGCTCGCGGGTGGCGGTCTTGGTCTTGAACAGGGCGAAGCCGTCATCAAACGAGATTTCCTTCTTGTCGGTGCGCCCGTGCTCGCCGAGGTCGGCAGACACCTTCCACTTGTTGTCGGAGCGGTCTTTCGCGATCCGCACAACAGATGCCTCTACACCCTCAGGCAGCCGGAACTGCTGGTAATGGCTCGGCAGGTGCAGACGCTCGCCGAAATTCTTCTCCACGAGTTGCCCCGGGGTCTGCACACGGTCGAAATAAGCGTTAAGGTCCTGGCGCGAGGCGACGGTTGACATTTTCTGTCCGTCCACCTCGGCGTAGAACTTGTAGCGGCCGAAGTCGGGGCGCTGCTCGTCCTTCTCCTTGTAGACGTTGAACTTATCGACTGTCAGCGGTCGCTGCTCGGGACCGGACACCACGTTGGCGACTTGGAACGCCACGTCCGGCACACGCTGCATGAGCTTGGTGGGATAGTAGCGTTCCATGAGCTGGGGCACGGTCATCTCCTTCTTCTGATAGGCTGCGAGGTCAGCGGGATCCATCTTCTGCGGTTTGAGCTGCTCGCCGTTGATTTTGGCTGTGAAGTACCAGTCCTCGGGATTGGTCTTGCTCTGATAGGCGTGTCCGTGGGTCACCTTATCACCGTTGACAGTCACCATCTGCGGCTCGCGCGGTTTGCGCTCCGCCTTGGCCTCTTGGCTTTGTTCTGATTTAGCTTCAGATTTGACCTCGGTTTTCTTCTCTTCGGCAGGTTTGTCAGCCTTTACGGACTTGACAGGCTCTTCCTGCGCGGCCTGTTCTTTCTTCTTTCTTGGCATATCTGCTTCGTTGGTGGTTGATTGTGATTTCTCTTTTTCGATTTTCTGCGGCTTTTCGAGCTGTTCACAGATGGCGACCCTCATTCCGGCTCTGACAAGTCTTGGCAGATAGGTGTCGAGGGCATGATGCGGAAACCCAATGCTCTTGACCTTCTTCCCGTCCACTTTCTTCTCCCTGGTCTCGATGTCGAGAATGGTCGAAGCCTTGACCGCATCCTGCTTGAACGACTGGTAAGTGTCGCCGATTCTAAACAGCAATAATGCGTCCGGGTGCTTCTCTTTCATCTTGACGAACTGGTCGAGAATACCGTCGATATTTTCAGGCTTTTGCTTCATGGCTACATCTTCATTCCGGAATTTGGGTCGCGCTTCCTGTCAGGGTCGAGATTGATGGCTCGTTCAGTTGAGTGTCTATCGACAACCTGCTTATACTCCCAGGCATTTTTATCGGTCTGAACCAGGCCGATATATTCGGGATGCAGCTCGTCGTAGCGGAGTTTCTGCTGTCGTTCCCATTCCTTCATGTCACCCTTGACCACGCGGAAACCCTGCGGCTCTTTAAGGTCAATGCCGACTGTCACTTTCTCGCCTCCCACATTTAGCTCGGCAGGCTTGCCGTCGCGCACCTGTTGTTTCTGTTGGGTGCCAAGCTCAATGTCGTTGACTTTCTCCATATCCTTGATGCGCTGCTCGACCTTTATGTCGTTTACCTTGCGTTGGATTATGGACTTCGTTTCCGGATCGAGCTGGAGATAATGTTGTGTCTTCTCTCCGTTGATGTCGATGGCTTTCTGAAGTACATCACCATTGCGGAGACGTTCTGCCTCGTTTGTGGTGAGTCTCAGCTCGCGCACCTTCTCCTCGTCGAGGGCCTTTCTGACGGGATAAGCGATGAGGACAGCCTGACCCGTCTGGTCGAGCGCCATCTGCAATTTCAGGGGCAACGTTATCACGTTCCCGTTTCGGGCAGTTATGGAGACCTGCATCAGAGGTGTCACTTCACCGTCAACGAGCTTCTGACGGAACTCCTGCGGCAATCTGTCCGCTTTCTCACGGTCAATGCCGAGGAGAGCCAGTTTCTCGTAAGGAAGCTGAGTCTGTTGATTTCTGTTGTCTATTTCCATTCGGTAGATATTGGTGGATTAAATTTGCGATGCGAACCGCTTGAACACCACAAAATTATTTTCACTTCAAACCGCGAAAAGAAATGCACGACACTATTCTCGCCATATCCCTGCTACTGGCCGTCCCGGTCAACGCGCAGGCACAGTTCAACACAATCAGCTTAGACGGCAATTTCGGGCGCGAAATAGCCGTCTCATATATGCAAACCGTTAATAATAAGGAGTCAAAAGAAGAAAAAGAGACTTTGGGAACTGATTTTACCTCCAACTCCGACTCAATCACAGCTACAACATCCCCTGCGCCATCTGACCGGAAACGGAACGTGAACAAGTACGACGCCAAGCCATCTACACATACCACCAGAAACACATTATATAATAGGAGTACACCCGATTCAATCGCCAGCCTACCGGAACTTACCATCCCCAATCTCCTCGCGGAGATAAAACGCAACGGCATCCGGCATCCGAACATAGTTCTGGCACAGGCAATACTGGAGACAGGCTGGTTCCGTTCATCCGTCTGCCGCAACAAACACAATCTCTTCGGCCTGACAAACCCGCGCACCAAGACCTACTACGAATTCAACCACTGGACCGAAAGTGTCCGTGCCTACTATACCAAAGTCCAGTACCGCTACAAGGGCGGCAACTACCTCCTTTGGCTACGCGACATCGGCTATGCCGAAGACCCCGGCTATATCCACGCCATCATAAAGGTTCTGAAACAACTGTAGATTGCTTGTTTTCAAATTATTTTGTAATTTTGCATTATGTTACAAGCCTTACTACATAAGAAGTTAAAAGCTTCCTTTGCAGATCCTACCTTTCGTCCGTCAGAAGATACACTTACGTCTTCTGTAGTAGGCTTGATGCAGTATCTTCCACCATATGTTTTCAATAAAATTCTTAAAGAATCTTGTGGAATCAACAGCCCTTTTCCAAATGATATAGGATATGTTGATTATATCGGCTTTTGGGAACATTGGGATGCCGCTGAAACTTCAAATGCAAGGATTGTAGAACCAGATGTCATTATATGCACTAATAATTATAGAAGCTAAGAAAAGTGACGAGTCAGGGCAGTATTATGAACAATGGAGGAACGAGATTAAAGCATTTCTTAATACTCACGAATTGGATAATAGGAATGTGGTGCTCTTGGCTCTTGGCGGGAATACTACTCTCGAACATAATAAGGTGACTATTAATAACTTCTCGTGTCCTATATATAAAGCAAGTTGGTTTAACATTCTAAATTCCGTATCAAAGTTGATTAATGAGCCTTTGCCCAATCATATTAAAAGAATTTTGGATGACATAGTAGATGCTTTTGAAATCCATGGGTTCTTTAATATCGAATGGTTGGATTCATTGGAAACAGGTAGCTTTGACACAAATACAATAGATGTATTGTCACATAATAACTCTTTCAGTAGATTTTACAAACCAAGTAAACCACTTTTAACTAAGAACAAGAATATATGGCAAATATAGATTCGATTAAAGATGCGTTGTGTGATGTAAGAAAAGCTCACAGAATCATTTATGCCTATCAAAAAAGGATGATGGGTATTGTAAGATTTATTGGCAAAAAATTGGATTTCCCAGTATGTGAAGGGTATAAATGGTTCTCTAATGGTGCCTCAAAGAGAATCTCCAGTGGTACATGGGCATGGGATTATATATATAGTTATCTTTTAGAGTACTATTTGGGAGAAAAGAAGAGTCCCGATGGAATAATGGATTATGCGTTAAGTGTAATTCAATACTCTGACACGGGATTTTTTGACAGCCTCCATAGTACTCGGACCAATATTAATTCGTTTTCAACAGAAGAAGAATCCGCTTCAAAACTTTTGTTTCTAATTGAAGTAAAACCTCAAACCAGTCCATGGTGGTGGGATACTAAAGCAATAATTAATAGTAAGGAATATGCCTCCAGCAATCATACGTTTTCAATAAGGCATGAAGGTGACAGTATTATTGGGCTTTATTCAGTTCCTATTGAATTGTTCATGGATGAGGATTCGGCAATATCTGTATTAACTGATTTTTGCTCATTCTGCCATGATAATAATATTGCGAACTTACTGATTCACTAAGACAAAGCCGCTATCATACTGATAATCCAAATATGCAATGGATAGAAGGCGTAGAAGCTATACTTGGCGGCTGCGCCTTTTATGCAGCCTCGGGTGCCGTCGTAGAGGAATATGATGGCTGACGAAAGGATTGCTCCGGTCAGTCCATATGCTGCCATGATGGGGAAGGTGAAGATGACCTGACGGAGTGACTGGGCCGGAAAACTGACCCTGTTGCGGGGTTGCCACGGCTCGATGGTCTGACGGCGAAGTATGTAAAATATAGTGATCATAACCACTCCCTGCCATTCATAATCAGTACCGGCCAGCCATGCCAATGATGCCACAAGCATTACTGACACAAAACATATAGGACCGTGTTCGCACAGTCGGTCAAAAGCAGCGAGTGCCACGACACCAAGGGCGAGTGTGAACATGACGTTGTGGGTGCCGTCGGCTCCATTAAGCAGATACCATGGCAGTTCGCTTATGACTGCGAAGCCAAGGATAGTCAGGAGATAACGTAGGCGGTTACGGGTATTCGCAAATCCTTCGGCTATAAGGAAAGCGAATAGCGGGAACGCCATTCTACCGAAGCATCGCATCATATCGTATGCCGGAGTACCATGCTCCATGAGATAGTAGGCGCAATGGTCAGCCAGCATCGAGAGGACGGCTATGACTTTCAGTGCGCTGCCGCTCAATCTGAGCGACAGCGGTACTGAAAATGGTATGGGGTTGGTGGTTATTGTTTTCATGTTCCAGATGAATTATCCTTTTCCTGCGAGGACTCGGATTATCTCCTCGACCTCTTGATTGACACGTTTGAAGTTACGATTGAGCATGATTTCCTTCTCGCGCTCGTCCTTGAACTCATAGATTTTGGGCAGTTCCACATAATGCGCTTCCTCGTCGTGAATTTGCTTCATGTCGAAGTTCGTCTTGCAGAAGTACTTCGTGGTCTTGAACTCCTCCGACTGCTCGATGTCGAAGTGGCTCATCATGCTCTTGTCGGTTGCGGTAAAGTCACGCGCCGCCTGACCCGCGAGCCAGCCTGTTGCCATGTCTGCAATCTTCGCCGCCGGAACGAGGAAATCGAGTCGTTCGGATATTTGTGTAGATACCTTTGAATCGTTGATGGTTATCGAGGTCGAGGTCTGCTTCGCCTTTCCGAAAACATCGTTCTGCGCCCATTCGAGGGTCTCCTTGTTTCGGGCGGCTCCCATGAAGATATTGCCGCAGGTGGTTATAATCTTCTGCATACCCACCTTACCGTAATCGGCCTCCAACTGAGGAAGCTCCTGAAACCCGAGAGTCACAGCAACCTTGTTGCTTCGGGCTGTTCCGATAAGTCGGTCTATCTTGTGGAAGTACAGCGTCGGAAGTTCGTCGACGATGATGCTGACCGGAATATTTCCCTTGGAATTGACACGTGTAATCAGTCGGTTGAGTACAAGGGCATTCAGCGAACCGATTACCTGCTCCTTCTCCGGGTCGTTGGCGATGATGAGATAGCTCGGATTCTCCGGGTCGGAGATTTTGAGGTCGAAATCATCACCGGTAAACACCCAATAGGCTTCCGGAGACACGAGTCTGGCGGCATTGACACGGAGAGTACCCACCATACCTTCAAGCTGGTCGTTAGCCTTGTTCTCGAAGGCGGACTTGAAAGGAGCCATGAGCGAGGCAATCTTGTCGTCCTGCATCAGAATATCGAAAATCTCCTTGTAGCCGTGTCCGAGGAATGAAAGGACGTGCGGCATATCGGAATATTCACCGGTGATGGTATCCGGCTCCACCTCGTTGCCATGCTCGTCCTCATACCAGCAACGGTCAATCCTGACAGTCTCACCGGTCCGCTTGGTATAGGAATAGCCGTTAAGGTCAACGAACATCCCGTCCTCGTCAATCGAATGGTTGCGGCTCTGGTCATCTATGAAGTCGAGCACGACCTCGCCCTTGTCATCGATGGCGTTGTAGTCGAACCAGTTGCGTATGACAATCTCTAACTTCTTTCCCTCGTAGGCGATAAAGCGTTTCAGCTTTTTACCGTCCTTGAAACCCGTCGGGTGCAGGTTTACAAAGAAATATATGATTGCCGCGAGGAAGTTCTCGGCAGAATTAGTGAAGAACGCCTCCGAGCCGCCTTTCTTCTCTCCGCCACCCTTGTTAAGCGAGGCAAGCAGTGTCGCCGCAGTCTCCGAAGCAGCCGCAAGGTCAGGGATATACTTCCGCTGGATAGGATTGATGCGGTTGGAATACTCTACATCAGTGAAGTTCACGATACGGAAACCGCAGTTATTCGGCAACTTGCCGTTCCTCTTGTTCTTGCAATACTGATAGAATAGAGTCTTTGCCAAGGTCGGAAACTTGTAGTCATACACCATCATCGCAAAACCTTTTGCGCTATGCTGGCGGATGAACGGGTCTATGATACCGAAAGACTTGCCGGAACCCGGTGTGCCGAGTACAATAGTCGCGCGAAACGGATTCGTGATATTTATGAAACCATTGTGCATCTTGCGTTTATAGTAGTATATCATCGGGATATTCACCGAGTAGGGATTCTCAACTTTCTTTTCCGATTGCTGGAACGACTCGTTCTCGAAGTTGAAACGGTCCTCGCCGACACGGTGGTTGTAATACTTGGCGATTCCGTCAAGTCCTTGATGGACGAGCATCGTTCCGGCTATCGAGCAGAAGGCATATATTATGCGGTTTGCCGGGAAGCCCATCATCTCCATACCGAGGGGTACGCCGTGGAATATGAAGCACAGCCCGACAAGGGTCAGACCCGCGAGGACGGGATAGATGACCATAGTCTTGACGTTGAACTTCAACGCCTTTTTTGCCTTGGTTCCGATGCAGACCACACAGATGCAGACAAGCTCGATCATCTTGCAGCCTGCCACGGAGTTGAACACCTTGAAACGTCCGAGCAGGTCGAGGATGAACTGCGTGATGCGGTTGTCTGCCGTAATCGGCAGATTCATCACAATCTCTATTATGAGGAACACATAGATGCAGCTACGGAAGTAGTTGTACATCTGCTGCTGTTCACGGGTTTCTTCAAAAGCCATAGCCTAAATTTTGTTACAATGGGATTTTCAGACCTATGAGCAGACCGTTCCGGAACGTATCGCCGTGCAGGAAGTTGACGTTGTTCTTCTGGATCAGCGAGAACTCCCAACCGTTCTGGAAGACATAATTGTATTCAAAACCGGCTTCCGCGCCGAGGAAGAACTTTCGTTCTACGGCTCCGAACTGCGGCCCGAAACGAAAGCGTAACATGCCGTTCTTATATCGGGCAAGACGATGCTTGTAGAGGATGCCGCCATCCCAGTAGTATCTTTTCCAGAACTCACCGGGGGACGTGCGCCAGTGGTTGCCGATTTCACCGAACACTTCCACCGCGTTGCCGTAGGAAAACGAGTGTTCATAGCCGATGGTAGCGTTGAGCGTTGAAGGGGAAAGGAATCCGGTATTGACGGTCAGTTTTCCCTGGGCGTATGCGCCAGCCGATACGACGGCGCATATGAGAGCGAGGATTATCTTCTTCATAGTGGCGGGTTATTTATAGATGTGGGGCTGATAGCCATAAGGAATCTTTTTGAGTATGTCGGAGTCAAAGCCGTCGGCATTGAGAATGTCCTCATACTCGATTGTAAGCGTGATGACGCGGCCGCTTATCTGGTTCTCCGAAATTTCGAGGCGAAGCACCTTCTCGTCAGGGAAAGTCAGCTTCGGCAGGACGAGCACATTACGGTAATGCTTTTTGAAGCGTTTGGCGAGATTTAGCGAATAGGCCGGTGTCAGCTCGATAGTCTGTGAGTTGGTTGCCTTGACCTCCTTCTTGTCGGTCAGCTTGACACGCAGTTCCTCTATGTCGTAAGGAATCTTCGTCTTGTTCTGCAGCGAATAGTCGATGAAGAAGTAGTCGCCGATTGAGTAGATGTTGTTGATTACTGCCTTCATGCCATGCTTGGATGACACCACCTGATTATATTTGCGACTGCTGCCATAGACAGCCCAGGCGTAACGCGCCATCTCCGATTCCGGCATCGACACCTCAGGGTTGATGTAGGACTGCATATTGCGGTAAGGCACGTTGTGGATCGATGCGGCCCGGGAGGGGGACGAGACGAAAACCACATCATACTGTGCCATGTGTCGCTCACCGATGAGTGTAAGCGTGGCAAGCAGCTCATTCTCACGGAACGGCTGCGAATCCGCCTCCATGTCATCCGGGGAGAGCGGCTTGATGCGGACGATGTTGTCGGCGCACTGGTTGCCGACAATCTTAGTGGTCGAAATATCGACAAGCCTGATGTTCTCCGGCATGACGATATGTGTGGTCACGTCAGGATTGACGTAGATTTTCTCCTTGAATGTGGTCTGGGCAGATACGCCTCCGACAATGCCGACGGCACAGAGGATGGCAGTGAGAATCTTCGATTTCATATTGGGTGTGTTAAATGATTATACTAATTGTATGTTCTGTTATTAGTAATATAGTTTACCTATTTATGCGCTTATCTCGCTTTGTCAGAATTGATGAGATAAACGATTGTGTTATACTTGATTTTCGCCTTGTTCTTGCGGATGTTTGCCGATACGGCGGAAGTCGCGGAATTGTACATATTCTGCAAGGCTTGAAGCGCGATGGCCTCGCCGGATATGCCGGAACCATAGCCGCTTTCCGACTCGAAGCTGATGTTCTGCTGGACGGTGTTGGCACCGGCCTCTTTCATGAAGTCGCGGAAGGCTGATTCAGGTACGTAGAAACCCTCCATGCCGTCATTGTCGAATACCGAGAGGTTGACGCTGATGAATTTGCCGCCTATAAGGATGCTTGTGATAGTTGCTCGTACACGCTGCTGTCCGAAGCCTGTGACAGTACCGTAGAGATACGTTCCCTTCTTCAATCGGGTACCACTTACAGTCACGTCGTCAAGGAGTTTGAAACGGAGGCGAGTCCCCTCATGCGCCTTGGTGGTTTTGTCAATCATGGCACGTATGAGGGTGGCATCGGCTGATTCGGATTCAGTACCGACAGTGTTGAACTTCTCGGCATTTGTATCTTGTGACTTGATAACGAGCTTTGGGCGGTTGCGCTCCTTTTCCTCACGCTTTGCCTGAGCGATTGAATCGGCTCGCTGCTTTTTCAATTTCTCTTCCTCGTCATCCTGACCGAAGCCGAGACCTGTCTCGATAGCCTTTTGGCGTTCAAAGCTCCGGCGTTGAATCTCCTCCAGCTCTGAGGCAAAATCATCTCTTGAAGAGCCATTGCCGCCATAGGAATTTGAATACGGGTCATCGTAGGCATAGGAGTTGATATGACGCCGGGATTCGGCGAGAGAACGTTCCAGCTCCTCCATCTCCCGTTGCTGACGGATTCGCTCGGCTTCTGCGGCATCGAGACGGTTCAGCTCCTCCTCGGTATAGCCGTGGTCGAGCTTCTCGTTTTCCTCCTTATCCTCACCAATGCCGCCCACTGCGGTAAAGGCATCCTCGTCATCGAAGCGACGCGACATCTCGAACAGTTTGCTGCCGGCCTCCTCGGCCTTGGCTTCGGGGAGAGTGGTGTTGATGCGGTCTGTCGCCACCTGCTCCTTCTCATCGTCACCACCGTCGGAGAAGGTCTGCATGACAAAGTATACCAGACAGCACAGCGGTATGAATATCACCACCGGAAAGATATACTTGGGGTGTTTGAAATTGATTTTAGTCATTGGTATCGTTCTGTTTAAGTGATTTGGCGATGTTTTCGAGACTGTTGTATCTCTTGATTATGCCGATGGAATCAGCGTGGGATTTGACCGGGATACGGATCATGGAGTCGAGTTCCTGCCTTATGCTCTGACCCTGCGAGGTTAGTTCGAGTATAGTCTTCCGGTGGGCCTCCTTGTTTGCCTGAATGGTACGGAAGCCGTTGAATATAGGCTCGACGTTGGCTATTCTCGCAAGTTCCGGATTGTTCATTTCAGCCCTTGCCCCTGTGAATGCGACATCCACCAACAATACCATGAGCAATGTGCCGACCACATAGCCAAAAGTCTTTTTCGGGTTCTTCGTGGCCCATGAGTTTGCGAGACGGATTCGCGCTGCGATTCGCCATCGGGTTCCGACGGCATTCATTCTCGGCTTCAGCCAACCGCAGACAGCCTGATGCGTCTTAATGCGGTTGTCTTTGATTGTCTTATTTATTGATTTCATAGTGAAGTGGTTAGTAGCCCAAATCCTTATTTTCTATTGTCCTCCAGCCTGTAATCATCAGTCCATGGGGGTTGTTCTCCGTTCGTGGGACATTCTCGATGTAGCCGGAAGTCACCATTGAGCGTTTCAAATCACGGGTTCGCCTCTTGATCAACTGAGTGCCGTAGTAGGTGAACTTCCGTTCATGTTCGTCAAAGTTGATTGAATCGCAGATGATTGTGCAGACTGCCGATGAAGAGATTATATCCGAGTAGAATCCGTTCTCGTCCATAGCCTGCTTCTGCTTCAACGCGGTTCCGTCAGCCATATACATAGCCTTTCCGACAGTCCACTTGATATAGTCGTTGTCTGGAGGGAGGTTGAAAAAGTACTGATGGAACAGTTGGATATGCGCACGTGCTTCCATTGTGAAGTTGGCTTCGAGCTGGGCGCGTTGGGCGAGGAAAGGAATGTCGCCGTCAAGGACATATATCTGTTGGCGCTCCTCGGTGACGAGGGCGATGCAACGCCAAAGAGTGAAGCCGCATATCAGGACGCAGCCCCCGACTGCGGCAAGCACCGTGAGGAGTGCCAGCCGTGTCTTCTGTGCTAATGATTGTATGAGCATATTCTGAAGTTGTTATTGTTCGGGATTGCCGAAGTTCTTATGTTTTAGATTGTTCTCGCCGATAGTTCCGAGTGTTCCGGCTACGCTGCTTGCACCACCTGCCACCATAGATGTGGCTGTGACTGCGGCGGACCCGGCTGTCATTGCAGCTCCCATCGCGAATGCGCCTGACGAACCTGCGACACCGCTGCTAACACCTCCGGGGATGAGCCATGAAGCGACTTCCGGAACATAGCGTATTATATATGCGCCGACTAGCATACCCATAGCGTACATACAGTTGGAGCCTATGCCCTGAAGGCCCAATGCCCCGATCTGCGACCATGAGTTGACCGAGCCGTTGAGCAGATGCTCGTAGGCGATTATATCCTGCTGGAGATTGTAGAGGAGAATGAAGTCGATGTAGTACAGGCACATATATGTGATGAACCCCCATAGGGTCAAAGAGAGATACTTCGACATCCACTGGCTCCATGCGGAGTTCCAAGGCGGAGCGAGCGACATGGCGAACATTATCGGACAGAATATAGCCATGATAGCGAGAAATATCCTCTGTGCCACCAATATACCGTAGTACGACATCTGGAAAATCAGTTCACCGACAAATCTGATCACGTCGTTAATCCACTCGCTGACCTTGGTCTCTGCGGCGACTGCGGCACGCTGGGCATAGTTGTTGATGGTATTGCCGAGATTCTCCACATTGTAGATGAGCTTGTCCCACCAGTTGGCATCCTCGCCAATGGCGGCCACCTGCTGCGCCGTGGCGATGGAGTCCTGCACGGCACGTAGCCTTTCGAGATACTGACCCTGCTTCTGCGCCACCTTCAACTCGAAAGCCGCCACCTCCTTGTTCTTGGACTTCGCCATAGCCTTTGTTGTAGCCTCCAGCCCCTTGCCCGGGGTCTGCAACGCGGAACAGATATATGAAGAGCATGAAATGCATATAGAGATACCGACAATGCGAAGCAGCTTCATCACGTCCATGCCACGTCTGCCGAGCATCATCATCCAACACTCGTATGAGCCGACACAAAGTGCCAGCAACAGTCCGATAATCCGTGCGAGGCTCACGGCATCGCCGAGAACCGCCACATTCGGGAACGTCTCCATAGCGACAAGAAGTTTGTCGAGGCTGTCATCGATGGAGGGAAGCCCCATGGTACAAAGAATAGAAAGTAAAGTCATATATATCCTGATAATAAGTTTAATAATGTGTGGCGGCTACGGCGCAAAGGTGTGCGGTACGGTTTACCAGCTCCTCCATCTTTGTCTTGGCATTCTCGTAAGCCTGACGGCGTTTGGCGTTTTCAAGCTCGTAGCCCGGGCCGGTCTTATGGATATAAGCGATGTCTGCGCACAGCACTTCATTCAGCCGGGAAATCTCGTTCACCTGATACTCCAGTGCACCGTTGCTTTTGTTCATGCAGTAGAGAAGCCCATCGGTGATGCAGTCCTGCATACGGTTGAACTCATCCTTGTAGGAAACGTATGTGACATCGACGATACGGTCGGCCTCTCTCGCAAGTTCCTCCTTGTAAAGTTCCTCGATCTGGGCACGTTCCTTCTCGACCTGACTGACCTTCTGCCGCTGTGTCTCTTCGGCGGTTATGCGCACAGGCATGATGCGCTTGACATTTGATTTCTCCTCCTTGAAGCGGACACGGTAGCCGGACTTGAACCCCGCCCATTTCCAGTACATTTCAGCACCCGAATAATTCTTGTGCAGAAAGTAGTAGTACCAGTCGGGGGCGAAATCCCACGGGCCGTTCTCCATCGACCTCCATTGCTTGAACTTCTGGTCATCATGCACGACCCTTTGGGCTGAAAGAGCTTGAGGCATCCCCATGAGGGCTGTACAAAACATAATTGCGATAATTGTCTTAGTTCCCATATCCTTTGTTCCAGTTGTTGATTACGATGTTTACGATTTCATCCTTAACCTCCGAGGTAAGGATTTCCCAGATGTAGTCAGGCTTCCAACCGCATTCTGTCACGAGATAACAGTAGAGATTGGCGTTGTCGATGATGTACCGGGCGCGGTCGATGGAGGTTTTGAGAGTCATCACAAGGTCGAGCTTCTCGTCCATCGAGGCTTTCATCACGTTGATTCCCGAAGCCGCCACCGCCGCATAGAGGTTGTAGCAGTGTTTGACTTCCCGGGATATGGCTACGTTAGCCTCGGTATAGTACCATGCCACGAACGGTTTTTCGCTGACATATTTGAATGTGTTGGATGTAAACGAGCTATACTCCCGGACGAGCCTATAGAGCGACGAAGCGGTGGCGGATATTGCTCCGGCCAGCACAACGTAAGAATAGGTGTTATTGAGTTTGGTGTCGAGCGTAGTCCGGACATCATTGAACTTTTTCGCGCCCTTGGTCACAATCGACTGCTCACCGAAACTGGTTGCGACACGAGTAAGTGCAGCGTCCTCGTCCTTCTTCACGCACTTGTGAAGTGCCATCAGAGCCTCGAAAGTAGGCAAATCACGCGGCCAGTCAAACGCTGATGCGCTAAAGGGCAGTGATACAGCGAGGAATACCGGCATTATTTTCCTAAATACCTGTCCCATCAGAATCCCCATTTGAACTGATTGATAATGTCAATTTTGTCATAGTCAATCTGGAGCTTGTCGATTTTATGCAGTCCGTTCCAGTCATTAACAAGGCCGTTGACCTGATTTGTCATCACCACGATGTTCGCCCAGCCCTCCGGATCAATGGCAAAGAACAGGTCGTTCATGGTGGCATACTGTGCCATAGCCATCATACCCTGAACCTTGTAGCGGATATTCATCAGGTCGGAGTAGATGCGGTTTGCGAGAGTAAGACGCTCGTATCGGTCAAGGAGATTGTAGCCGTCGCTCTTTGTCTCGGCGGTAGCCTGACCTTTCAGCGGATTCCTGACCTTGGCGTTGTTAACGATATTCACGAAGTCAGCTACAAGCTGCTGGGTCTCGGTGACGATGTTGCCGAGTTCGTTAAGGCACAGCAACTTGTTTGTGAACTTGGCGCCATTGACCACCTTGATGAGTTCGGGCACGTCAAGGATTATGTCGAGGGCGCAGCGTCCTATCTCGACATAATATTTGCTCTCAGTGCCGAAGCCGGATACATTCTCCATTGTCAGCTTGTACATCTCCTTGATGGTAGCCATGCTTATGGTGTATTGTTCCAGCTTCTTCTGCTTCGAGGCGATGGTGTCGAGACGTTTGTTGTGTTCGTCCTCGATTGCCTTCTGCGAGGCCATGTTGATGCCGACCTGCTCGATTGTCTTCGGGTCAATGACAATCTTCCACTGGGCATATCCACTCTCAGCCATGAGAGTGACTGCAATGATTGGGAGTATATATCTTAATCCTACCATAATGACATTACTTTCTGACGGTTGTTGACTTGTCTCGCGAAATCGAGATATTTGCTGATTCCGGCTTTCTTGCGGTCAATCTCTATGTGGGTGATTGCATCCTGCATTGTGCCGTAGTGACGGAGATATATTTTCAACGCCTCCTTCTCGGCCCGTTCGGTGGTGTATGCCCAGTAACATTCAGGCGGTTCCTCGACACCGTACACATCCGAGTTCTGACCACGGCATATCCATACCTCCTTGAAGTAATTGCGGTTGTCATGGTTGTTCAGGGCATTGATGGTGAAGATCTGCTGACGCTGAATCGGGGTCAGACCGAGAATTGCGGCGATGTCCTCATACCTGTCCTTGAACTTTGTCTGGTCGAGAAGTATCTTCACGTCCGAGTTGTTGATGATTGCCTCCTTGACAATCGGGGAGTCAATCACGTCGTTAAGTTCTTGAGTGACAACACCTGCAATGCCGTGAAACTTGCGGACCGTCTTGTAAAGATACTTTATATACTCTGCCATGGTGGGCGAGGCAATCGCTTTCCATGCCTCCTCGATTATCAAGGCTTTGCGGCCTTTCTTGATACGCATTTTCTGTAGGAACACGTCCATGATGATCAGCACGACGATAGGGAAAAGAACCGGATCATCCTTAATCTTGTCAATCTCGAACACGATAAACCTCTCGTCGAAGAGATTTACATCGAGGTCGGAATTGAGCGTCATTTCCAGCTCGCCGCCACGGTAGAACTGTTTTAGAATGGCGGCAAAATCCCGGATGTCGAACTTGATTTTCTCCAGAGAGGTAATCTGCGGTATGCGTTCGAGAGCAAACTCATAATAGCTGTTGAATGACAGCTCCTTGACCTTAAGACGGCGTTTCTGCTCCTCCATGTGGTCAATCTGCTTGTCAATCTTTACCAGCATTGAGGTCTCGTATAGCTCTTTCTTGTACAGCTCGATTTTAGCAGCCGCCTTCTCCTTTTCCGAATCAGTCGCCGCCTTGTCCAGCACGACCGCTTGGAAGGCACGGCATTGGCGTATCAGCCTTAACCTCCGTTCCTCTGAGGGGAGCATGAGAGCCTTCGTTTCCTCTTTCGCAGGCGGCTGCTGTATCTGTTCGTCGATACCCTCCATTTCATGGGCATACTTCTCGTATTCGTCATCCATCTTGGCTGCGACAAGTAATTTCTGACGCAGACCGTCACGCTCAATGTCGGTAAACTTCTCGAACGGATGAAAGTAGGCATCGTAATATTCCACGATAGTCTGGTTCACAAGCATATCCTCGATTTTGGAGGGTAGCTCGTTGCCTTTGAAAATCAGGAATATCAAGGATTTGAGGAAGTTCTTCTTCTCACCGAAGTTCAAATCGTATTCCTCTCTTGTCACCTTGAAGGGATTCATGGATATAGGCTTCTCCTTGGAGTAGCTGATATAGGTACCACCGAAATAGCCGCAGATACCCTCGTATGAGTCTCCGGTATCTACCATAACCACGTCAGTATTCTGTTCTAGCAACTGACGCACAACGCTGTTCATGTGGAACGACTTGCCGCTTCCGCTTGGACCGATGCAGAAGAAATTGGCGTTGTCGGTCATCTTGACCTTGCCTTCCTTGCCGGTTATGTCTATGCAGACCGGAAGCCCCTGGCGGTCGGTGTAGTATGTGGTCAGCGGTGTCGTCTCCGACCCTTTGAGGTGTTCCTTGAAAAAGAAGCAAAGGGCGGCGTCCGAGAGAGTGAGGAAGAGGTCATAGTCCGGATTGAACGAATAGGCGTTTCCGGGGAATGAATCCACAAACAACTCCAACTGGTTGTAAGCGGTGCGCGAGGGCATTATGCCGCACTCATAGAGCTTGGTCTCCAGATAGGACGTGACGGGAGTCACCTTGTCTGCCGGACAGCTCATAAGGATATTGAAGTTGGTGTTCACCAGCATGGATGTATCGACGGCAAGACGGTTCAGCACTTCCTCGATGTCAGCCTTCGCAATCTTGTTGCTCGGGTCGGGCATGGAGCCGTGACGCTTCGCTTTCGCCTGAAGTTTCCGGAGAAGTTTTCTCTGATTGGGTATCTGAACCACCTGATTGAATACCACGCAATCTGTATGTGGCACGGAAGTAAGGAACGACAATAAATCGGTAGCAATGCCGTATCCGTTGATACCAATCTTGGTATAAGGCTGTATGACAGATGGGAGGTTGATTTCGTCGATGTCAACGAGTGGGTATGAACGGATTACACGCTCACCGGTTTTCAGGTATTCGTCCGAAGCCTTGAAGTTGGTCATCGAGAACGGGCCGTGACGAAACTGGAACGCCATGAAGCGGTGGCAGTATTCGCTGACCTCGGCTTTGGTCAGCTTCTTATGTCTGATTCCCTTTTCCGCGAGAATGTCGCTTACCTTGGAGACCTTTGCATGGAAGTCGAGCCATTTCTTCGGGTCGTACTGCACGAACTGACCTCGCTGTGCTTCCTGCGTTATAATAAGATATGTGGTGATTTCCGTAAACTCTCTTCCCTCGAAGTATTTGAAATAGCTGCGTGTCAGGAACTCTGCATCTTCCGGCACATCGTGTCGGTAAGCCTGCTTACAGAGTATGTCCTGCTTCTGGAGGGCGTACCCCTCGCCGAGAGTCTGAACGATATTCGACAGCACATCCTGAAAGAGCATGTACTGCTCGGCATCGGTGCAGAGCTGCTGCACCGGGTTGGTCATGGAGAATATGACAGACGGCTCGCCCTTTGCGGAGAATAGAACCACGGAGCCGTCAGTTTCCTCCAACTGGGCGTACAAGCCATCGAATATGCGTTTCTTTGTCTTAGCCATCTGTGTTATCGTTTGAAAATGTTTTTGTAGATGAAAATTCCGTTGTCACGGCGCTTGTTGTGCAGACCGCCGCGCTGCTTGATGAAGATGGTCGCTATGCCGACCGCCGCCATAATGAGCATGGCAATGAACCCGGCAAGCTTGCCCAAGACTATCGAGAATACAATGAACCCGACGAATGATACACCAATCGCGGCAGCGGCCAGCATAAGGAAACGTCCTCGGATTCCCATAAACTCCAGTGGTTTCTGTAACCCTTTGAAAACAGGGTAGCCATTGAGATTCATCGCCACTTTACTCAATTATGAATTCTTAATGCGTAATGCTTAATTGTCTGTATAGTTGTGCATTACTTAAAGAAAAGCGGTAATGCCTCGCTCAGAGCGATAAAGGCGATACAGCCGCCGATGGTGAGCATGATGGTCTTTTTCACATCCTGGTCGCCGTTGCTCATTTTGAAATAAACATTAAAAGCGCCGACGAGCGCGATGACGGCTGCTATTGCCTTCATCAGATTGGAGACCGGTGTCTGGTAGGACGATATTTCGGTGGTGGCCTTGGTGAAACCTGCGGCACCCTTGCTTGATGCCATCATGTCGCCTACCGTGAGGGTGAGGGCGCCGAGCGCGAGCACACCCTTGCGGGCGAAGCCTGAGTTCTTGAAACGGGCTGCTGCACGGAGGCAGCGTTTTTTGATTTTCTGCATATTGAAGTTTGTTGGATGTTCATAAATGGGCATTCAAGGCAACGTCGTTCAATAAAGGCAGCGGTGTTCGATAAAGGCAACGGGAGGAGAGGGGATAGAGTCGGTGTTCAAGTGGACTCACATTTGTATGCGAAATTCTGCAAGTCGGAAGGGATTCCGTTGGATTGAGCCTCAATCAAGGAAACAAGGTCATCCGCAGGAATACCATTGGTCATTACCGGCCCACGAAGAGGCTTTTTCCTTTGAGTCGATGGCTGTGGACCGGATGATGGAGAAGGTTCGGAATGAGATACCTGTTCGTTCGCTGATTTCGAATGTTCCTTGCGATGCTCGGCAATAACTTCATCGGGGATTTTGTATGCTTCAGGGTCGAATGGGTCTGTCTTTGTCTCCGGCGTTTCATCTGCCTTCTCTTTGTCTTGCACAGGCTCGTTGTCCTTAGGAACTTCCGGTCTCTTTTCCTCATTCTTCGAGGGTGCGTCGGTATTGGCTTTATCCTTATTCTTGTCTTCTGTCTCGTTCCTTGGGGATTCGGCCGATGCAGGTACGACAGGCTTCTTTGGATCGTCGCGCCTTATGCGGATAGGCTGGAAAGTGGCGGCTTCGTCAGAAATGTCGATTTCCTCCTCGGTGTTTTTTTCCTTCTCGGCCTCTTTTTCGAGTCTGGCTTTGTATAAGTCCATCGCTATCATTGCCGCGTAGTACAGAATCAGCAGTACGAGCAGCAGGGGGAATATGTCTCCGAATTTCATGCTGTGTGGTGTTATATTGCGTTGACTAATGGTTCTTCCTCATACGGCCACGGGGCGAAACGCAGACCGTGACGTGAGGCTATGTTCTCCTTGTTCAGATTGCGGCAGTCCTCGGATTTGAAATACAGGATGTTTGCCATCCTCTCCACGATATATCCCGCCGCTTTAAGCTCGGCACGAAGCCTGATTCTCCTGCGGTTGGTCACGACCTTTATGCGTGTAACCGGGTCAAAGCCGAATATGACACGCCGTTTCTCGCGCTTGACCATATCCTTGCGGACACGCGAACGGATGTGCCTGTTTTCCTTCCGGGTACGTCTAAGCCCCAGCTTCCCGGCAATTCTTGCCACTGTAGTTTTGGTAGCCCCGATCATGTCAGCGATTTCTGCGAATGAATGGCTGTCGAAGTTGTTACGTACTACCGTGGCCTTGTCGAGCCATTCCACGTTCATTCCCTTGACAATACCGAATTTGCGGGCCTTGACCTTTATGGTTGTCCGGCTGAAACCGATAATCTCGGCTGTCCGCTCGATTGTTTCGACCGGATAAAGCTCACGTAGCATTTCAGTATGGGAGTCAGTCCATTGTCTTTTCATATCACAGGTCTTATATAGTTTCAAAAAAGCTTTTCCTCGCACGGCGCAGTTGGAGCAGACGCTCCTTGTTGCGAAGAAGGAATCCGCGCATTACGGCGCTTACGATGTCGGGACGGCTCGAACCGTTGATGTCGAGTTCGTAAAGAGCGTCGGCTATATCGTTGTCGAGGCGGCAGTAAGTGCGGTTCTCACGACAGCCCCGTGATTCATAGTTACGGAGATTCTCCATGAAGGATTCCCATTCGTCTGTTTCCTCCATGTCTGGGCCGTGGGAGCTTTCTGCTGTCTCTGCTTCAGAGGCTGTCGGCTCCTCCCCGTTATTTGCGATTATATTACAGGCTTCCGTAAAATCACTGTCAGCCTCCTGTATCGGTTCTTTCTTTGTCTCGGGAGCCGAGGATTCTGTCTTTGGTCTCAACACGGTCTTGCGTGTGAAGCCGGGAACGGGTGTCGTGGCCTGGGTAGTATTATTCTGGTTTTCCATCTGTGGTTGTATTATTGTCGGTTTCAAAATTCAGGTCGGAAGGTGCGTCCGTATCCGTAAGTTCGGGTATCATCTCTGTGATGACCGGTTTCTCAGTGGTCTTCTGTTCTATGGTGGACTTCGCAGACATGCGGAATTGTTCGAGACTGCCGAAGATGTCAAGATACAGTTTGTCGAAGGCCGGAGTGACGAGTTTCAACTGCTGGTCGAGCGGCATTACGGTGCTTATTCTTTCCATCGAGGACACCCTTGAAATTTTTGGAGTGACGATACCGTATCTGCTGAAAATATCGCGGGCTTCCTCCCAAAGCATCAGCTCGCTTCTTGTTCCGATTCTGCCGTCATGGAGATTGGGTATGAGGTAGAGCCTCGCTCTCATTTCCTGACCAAGAGTGCGCTTCATCATGTCAAGGCACATGATGAAGGTAGACGTAGAGGAGAGCGTCATCTTGTCATAGTGGAAAGGAGTTACAATCAGGTCGGAGTTCTGAAGAATAAGCTTGTTGGGTTCGTTCAGTACAAGGCCGGGGGTATCAATGAGCGTGACTTCATAATCCTGATTCCCGAAAATTTTCTCCACCATGTCATAGACTTCTTCGGCGTTGCTGACTCTTTCCGGATCAGCCAGGAACTGTATCGCTTCCTCTCCATAGCGGTCTATGTCGGCCTTGCGCCGTCTGACAACCGACATCTGACGGTCACAGTCGAGTATACGGACCTTTACGCCCTTTGCCACAAGGTAATGGGCAAAGAGCACGCACAGGGTTGTCTTCCCGACGCCTCCTTTTTGGTTGGCGAATGTGACTATGACTGGAAACTGTATCATACAGGCGTGTTTATTTTTATTTTTCACAAAATTACCAAGGGCGGAAGGCGGGAAACGAAATGCACAACATTAATCATGTATTTTAGAGACATCATTCATGAACTTAAGAGGCATAATTCTTAGAAACATATTACAACCGTCCGGAAGTGTTACGTGAGAAAGTCCGCGACCTCCATAATCGCTACATCTTCAATGTGCGGCCATCGTCAATATCATCGTAGTCGGGCTTCTTGCCGACCTCCCATTCGCGGTTGGAATCCGAGGCACCGCCTCCGGCATCTTGCAAAGGACGGATGCCGGACTTCTTGGGCTGAGACTGATGTTCCTTTGGTTTCTGAACAGTTGGCTGCTCTTTCTTTTGAGGTTTGTAGTCGAGTCTTGTCAGGTCGAAGCCCTCGGCCCTGAGGTCAATGATGATATATTCGTTGAAGTTTACAGCAAGAATATCTCCGGATTCAGTGCGATGGATCTGAAAACCGGATTCCCTGATTGCACTTTTCAAATCCTTGTAATCAAGTGTAGTATTATCGAAGATACCGCGAAGCTGATTCACAGCCCGGGCTGCACTCGGTTTTCTCTCGGACATGAGGGAAATGAGGTCTCTGCGCTCCACCTTATATATTTGGCATAGGCGGTTAAGTTCAGCTTCGATGACCGCCCCGAAACTCTCGATTCTGTCGATTCTGTCATTCCGGAGAATTGTCTCAGCCAACAGTGGATTGAGATTCCGGCTCTCATCTCCATAATAGAGAACACCTCTTTTTATATAGGCGTGTGAGCGACGCAGCTTTTCGTTGATGTCGAAGGTCGTTGCCTTCGGATTAGCAGCAAGAACGCTGTCGATGAAAGCATCTATGCGATCCAAACGTTCCTCCGCGGTGGCGAAGTCGAGCAACAGCTCCATTTTGAGAACATGCCCTCCATGTAGCACCTCCTTTCTATTATGGTCGATAATGATATATCCATAAGGCTTGTCCTTTCGCCCGAAGAAAACAAGGTCGATGCCAAAGTTCTTCTTCAAGTCTGCCTGTAGTCCCTTTACATCGGTATTGACGTTACGATACTTCAACAGTAGAGCCTTTATCTCCCACTGTCGCTGACGGTTTCGTCTGCGCTCCGGGAAGGAATCTTCAATCTCAGAGACAGCAACCTTCATCTGGACGGTTCCCTGCCTCTTTATATATAATGTGTCGTCCTTGACATAGCTCTCATACCCGAGGGAGGAGAGGAGAGCCTTGAACTGTGCCATCGAGGTGTAGCAGTAACCCTTGGCTTTTTCCAAATCCTTCTCTGTTTTCTTCCGTGCGTCCTGGCCGAGAATCCTGTCGATTGCCCTTTGAGAGCGTATCCGCTCCTGACTGTCGTTAATCTTGGTTCCGTCCGGCGCGACCCTTGATGTGACGATGTGAATGTGATTGTTTTCCGTATCGCGGTGGGCATATACGAGCAACGGCTGACCCTCCTGACCATACCCCATCTCTTTGAGATAGGCGTGGGCGAAGTCGAGCAACTCGTCTTCTGTCATTTCCTTCCCTTTGCAGGATATTGCAAGATGAAATTGGGTCTGACGGATCCGCCCGTTCCGTTCTGAATAGGTCTGGAGATAAGAGCGCAGCTCTTCAGGAGCAGGCTTACCGAAGCTGTCTATGTCTTCGAGAATCCCGAAGTTCTTTATCTCGATAAGACGAGCCGTGCCTTTGGCAACCTTGCGCTCGTTGTAAAGAACGGCATGGAAGTTGGGACTGCCGGGAAGGATTGTTGCAATCATGGTTCGTGAAATGTTGTACTTTGATTTATTACCCTTTGAATTATGGGGTATGAATCATATATTTCTTCATTACGACTGATGTGTTTTGGTTCCACGTCTTGTGGCGATATGGCTCTATGGGCTATAACTCATAAAATCATGTTGCACGATTTTTCAAGCATGAAGCCTGAATTTATAAATGAATATCTCTTGTGCCATGAAGTTTATACCCTTGAATAATACTTCATGCAATGCAGCGACAAGAATCATATTTCACAAAATTCTACATCACGTCCCGGAACATCATAATTTATGGACTATGGTGCGATATTATTTGCCCCGATGAAGTAATGTGGCTTGTTTCGTTACGTCAAGAAGTGCGCTTCTGATGGCTGAAACTGTGCCCTCGATACCGCGTACCGCAGGAATGACTGTTTTCTCCAGATACGACTTACTCAGCAGACCTGCAACGGCAAGTTCGTTGGCTCTCTTGACCACCTGATTGAGATTGGCGGACAGATGGAACAGCTCGTTGTGATACTCGCGATATAGCTTGCCAAGCTCATTGATCAGCTCCAGCCGTCGTTTGGCATCTGTGTCTGAAAACTCTGCTACGGCATCCCGTATATACTGACTGACAGAGCGGTAGCCCTTTGATTTCTCCCTGATAAACTGCGCCTCGGCTTCCGTAAGGCGTAGTTCGATTCTCTTGATTCTACGGTTCATTTTGACTGTGATTGCTGTTTACAGTGGGCCATATCCATCGGATTCTCGCCGGAGGCGAAACAGAGGCGGCAGCCTCCACCGCCGCGTAGCGGTCGGCAAGTGGCTTTTCAGAGGGCGAAATCCGGCAGGATTTTGTACGGCGAAAAGCACAACTTGCTTCCCAAAAACTGTAGAAAACGGCATATGCCCACAAGGTTCTCAGGAGCAAATCTACCGATTCCGGCCTGCTCCCATGGAAATGCACAACACTTTTCTCAAAAGACCGCGAGGCATGATTTATACTTCATACATAATGCCTTGTCGCAATATGAACATTCACATAATGTTTCAAGTGTCACCGGGATATAACCCAATACCACGAAACTTTATGCGATATGATACGATGGACTTTGAATCATATCCCATAGGATAATACATCATTTTGCATATATCAAAATCTCACATATTATCGTATGGAATTTAGCGATGCGCAAAATCACGTTTCATGGAACATGAGTTAATGTGGTAATGTCGCATGAGCCTTGATTCGATGATTTATAACTTAAATGACGGGGATTTGAAAATCATAATCTTTAAAGCATGGTGTTTTATGTATCAATTCATGGCATTTGTTTTGACGGTGCATAAGGGAATAAAAGAGCTTTCGTAAGCCTCTAAATTCACTCAATAGGATGCAATATCATTGTTGAAACGAGAATGTCAGCGCCAATAAATTAATCACTTGATTTCGTGTGATTTATTGACTTGAAAATTTGTTCAACTCGCTGATTTTTAGTATATTTGCATGAGGGATACTCCCTCGGAAACCATAAAGAATACGATTATGCCCGAGCTTCTATTATTCATATATCTCACTCTTTTCAACCTGCTGTTCAAGGGTGTCTGCTGGATAGTATTGACGCTGTTCCGCATTGCGCTCTTCATATTCCGTTGGACGATAGAAATTATAATCTATGCCATCCGCTTCCTTTATCGTCAGCTTTCCAAGGTGGCTGCATGGGGATGGAGAAAGGGATTTACGCACTATCGCACCCGGTATTCTCGGCAGTTGACACCGTAAGACTACGACTTTAGGGAAATAAAAAAACCATGCCAGTCAATACGACCGGCACGGCAGGCAAGGAGATGTTTTGGGTCTGTTCCCTAATGTGGAGTTTTGAAGCTCGCTCTCACTCGGGCTTGGCAGGTTCAGAAGCCTTTTCCTTTGGTTCGCTCGTAAACCACCTCTTTCTGTGAATCGCAGTTGGTGATTCGGAACTGTACGGCGCAGCCTTCCGGAATATCGTCAGGGAACTGGGCTGCGAGAGCCTTGATTATTGAATCGACTGTGCCGAAGCCTATGTCTGTAAGTTCAGCGATGACTTTGCCTTTGAAGTAGGCACGTCCATATATCATCATCTTCTTTGATATACGGAAGAGCTTGTCTTCTGTTTCCTCAAAGTCCTTGGCTTTTCCCTGCTTGCTCTTTTGGTCACTGAAGAAAACGAACTCGATGACCTTGGCGTTGAGCCGCCATGCAGGAGAATAGTCGAGTTTGACGTAGCCTCGGGTCACTCTGAAACCGTGGCTATGGTTCATGCCGAACGCTACCTCGAACAGATTCGCGTCACAGTCGTTCTGGGCTATGGTAGCCCATGTGTGACGGAACGTATAGCCGCTGTATTTCTTGTCCTTGTCGGTTATGCCCATATCCGTACAAATCTTCTTTATTCCGGAATTGACGTTGGCATTGAAGCTGTCGGAATCGCAGTATCGCTGATGGAAGATGAAGAGATATTCGTCATCTTCTCCGGCGAGATACTTGTCGAATATAGGCTGGATGAACGGTTCGACGCGCATTTCCATATACGCCTCGTCGGAACGACTGTGGCGGGTCTTTGCTCGCTTGTAATGAAGGATGCCGTTGTAGTAGTCGACCTTCTTCATGTTGTAGAGATCAACTGTGTTGATGCCGCCGAGGCAAAGTACAAGTTTCGCCACGTCACGTCCGAACTCCGGCAGAGGGGACAGCATTTTTGATTTTGGCAGAGGACGGTTGAAGAACTCTCGACATTCCTCGGCACTGATTGCCTTTTGTTCAGCCTTGTCAGCCTTTGGGATGGAGACTTTCAACCATGGATTGAACTTGATACGGATTATCCCTTTCTCCTCATCGTTCAGTTCAAGGATAGCCGCCTTGAATATTTGACGGATGCAGACGGGGTACATTTCCTTGCAACGCGCCTTGTTCATGAGCGACTTTATCCACTTCTGGAGTACTGTTGAAGAAAGGAACGAAAACATGATTTGGTTGGTGCCGAGGTATCGTTCCAGACTCTGCACAGCCATCTTGTAGTTCTTGGCGTTGCGCTCGTGACCTGAATTGATCATTCGGTTGATGTGGAGCTTCGCGTAGTCTGTGAAACTCGCATCGCTCTCTTTCGTCTGTAGGAATGACACAACTTCCTGAACAGTCCAGATAGACGTATCCTGAAGATTGAGACGACGTGTATAGTCGGAGATGAGCTGAGTACAGTAGCGTAGTACTTCGTTGTCGCGAATTTCCTTGGTCTTGGTCACCGAGGAGGGTGCGACTAGTTTGTCGGTTTTGATATACCCGGGTTTTCTGTTTTGTATGACCCGGATGTAGACGGGATAGTACCCGTCTGAGCGTTGCTTCTGAACGCATGGTCTTAGGGTTGCCATAACTCTCTTGTTTGATATATGATTAATATTTGATGCCTGTGGGCTTTTTTTTATTAATCAGAGATTTACGGCTGATTAAACGCTCTAAACATCGCTCTAAACACGCTCTAAGCAGAGGGGGTAAAAAGTCTAAGCAATTTCTAAACATTTACGTTCAAACTGCTCGGAAAGCGTGTCGGAATGAGCTGGAGGTCTAAGAGTAAATTAGGCCGTAACCCCTGCAAAGCAAGGTGTTACGACCTAATTGTCTGGTTTCAGTTACTAAGGATTAATCCTCGATAGCAGCCTGCGCCGCAGCTACGCGGGCGATGGGAACGCGGTAAGGTGAGCAGCTTACGTAGTTCATGCCAAGTTTGGCACAGAATTTTACGCTGCTGGGTTCGCCACCGTGTTCTCCACAGATGCCGACTTTGAGATCGGGATTGGTGGAACGGCCTTTTTCTACACCCATCTTGACGAGCTGGCCTACACCTTCTTGGTCAAGCACCTCAAACGGATCTACTTTCAAGATGCCGTGTTCCTTGTAGAATTTGAGGAACTTCGGAGCGTCGTCGCGGGAGTATCCGAAGGTCATCTGGGTGAGGTCGTTTGTTCCGAATGAGAAGAAGTCGGCAACTTCTGCGATTTGGTTGGCAGTGAGGGCTGCACGTGGAACCTCAATCATTGTTCCGACCTTGTAGCGGATTGATTCGCCTCTCTCTTCAAATACCTTAGAAGCTGTGGTGTTGATTACGTTGGCCTGGTTCTGAAGCTCTTTGAGAGTACCTACGAGGGGAACCATGATTTCAGGCATTACCTTTATGCCACGTTTCTGGCAGTTGAGGGCAGCTTCGATGATGGCTCGGGTCTGCATCTCGGTGATTTCAGGATATGTGATTCCGAGACGGCATCCACGATGGCCGAGCATGGGGTTGAACTCCTCAAGTGCATCAACCTTGGCCTTAACTTCCTCAAGGGAGAGACCCATTTCAGAGGCAAGTTCCTTCTGGGTGGCTGTCTGGTGGGGTACGAATTCATGGAGAGGGGGATCAAGCAGACGGATTGTCACTCCAAATCCATCCATGGCTTCAAAGATACCTTCAAAGTCACCACGCTGGATGGGGAGAAGCTTGTCAAGGGCATGGCGACGACCCTCAACATCAGAAGCGAGAATCATTTCACGCACAGCCTTGATTCTGTCTCCCTCGAAGAACATGTGCTCCGTGCGGCAGAGGCCGATGCCTTGTGCTCCGAAACTGCGTGCCTGTTTTGCGTCGCGAGGAGTGTCGGCATTCGTGCGGACAAGAGTGTTGGTGTATTTGGCCGCAAGATTCATGATTGCGCCGAAATCCCCGTCGAGCTCAGGGTCGCGGGTCGGAACCTGACCATTGTATACTTCTCCGGTTGAACCGTTAAGCGAAATCCAGTCACCTTCGTTGTATACCTTGCCGTTCATTTCAACAGTCTTGGCCTTATAGTCTACTTTGATTTCTCCGGCTCCTGATACACAGCATTTGCCCATGCCGCGGGCAACAACAGCCGCATGGCTTGTCATGCCGCCACGCATCGTAAGGATACCTTGGGCTACGGCCATGCCCCGGAGGTCTTCGGGAGAAGTCTCAATACGGACAAGCACAACTTTCTTTTTCTTCTCTGCCCATGCTTCTGCGTCGTCAGCCTGGAATACGATCTGACCTGCGGCAGCACCGGGAGATGCCGGCAGACCTTTTGCCATGACCGTGGCTTTCTTAACATCGCTCTTGTCGAAAACGGGGTGGAGCAACTCATCGAGCTTTTGGGGCTCCATTCTAAGAAGGACGGTCTTTTCGTCAATCATGCCTTCGCGGAGAAGATCCATTGCTATGCGCACCATGGCAGCCCCCGTACGCTTGCCGTTGCGGGTCTGGAGCATCCAGAGTTTGCCGTCCTGAATGGTGAACTCCATATCTTGCATGTCGCGGTAGTAGTCTTCAAGACGATGAGCGATAGAGATAAGTTCTGCTGCGCAAATTGGCATTGATTCCTCAAGAGAGGGATATTTGGAAGCACGATCCTGCTCGCTGATTCCCTGAAGGGCGGCCCAACGACGTGATCCCTCAATAGTGATTTGCTGGGGGGTACGCACGCCTGCCACGACATCTTCGCCTTGGGCGTTGATCAGATATTCTCCGTTGAAAATATTCTCACCTGTGGCTGCGTCGCGGCTGAATGCCACGCCTGTGGCAGAGTTATTGCCCATGTTGCCATAGACCATTGCCTGTACGTTGACAGCGGTGCCCCATTCCTCGGGAATCTGGTTCATGCGGCGATAGAGGATAGCACGTTCGTTCATCCAGCTGTCGAATACGGCGCAGATGCCGCCCCAAAGCTGTTCCCAAGCAGACTCCGGGAAGTCTTTGCCTGTGTAGTCTTTCACGGCTGCCTTGAAAAGCTTAACGAGCTCTTTCAGGTCGTCAACGTCAAGCTCGTTATCGAATTTGATGCCTTTTCCCTCCTTAACCTTGTCCATGATGGCTTCGAAGGGGTCGATGTCGGTTTTGCTCTTAGGCTTCATTCCAAGGACAACGTCGCCATACATCTGTACGAAGCGACGATAGCTGTCCCAGGCAAAACGGGGGTTGCCGCTCTTGACAGCCATTGTTTCTACTGTGGCATCGTTCATGCCTAGGTTGAGCACTGTGTCCATCATGCCGGGCATAGATGCGCGGGCTCCTGAACGTACTGAAACCAATAACGGATTAGAGGGGTCGTTAAACTTCTTGCCTGTGAGATTCTCAACATGGGCAATGGCGTTCTCAACTTCTTGTTTGATGTCGGCAACGACTTTGTTGCGGCCGTATTGGGTATATTCCGTGCAGACATCGGTTGTGATTGTGAAACCGGGAGGCACAGGCATTCCCAAAAGATTCATCTCTGCAAGGTTAGCTCCCTTGCCGCCGAGAAGATTTCTCATCCCGGCATTACCTTCGGCTTTTCCGTCGCCGAATGTATAAATTGCTTTAGCCATTTGAAAATATTTATTTATTCAAGGTTGTTTCTAAATTCATTATCTCTTTACGAAAGAGTATTAACGAACTTCAAAAAATATTTATTTTTAAGGTCGTCGGTTGGGTTATATACTGCTTGGAGCATGTCCAAGTCAAATTGCATGTGCAAATTTAATAAAATCTTCGGTAAATTCACTAATTTTGCAGTCATAAAATATGTCAAATATGGCAAGAAAAAGAAAAGAACTACCAATATTGGAAAATATTGAGGTCACGGGAGTGGCTGCAGAGGGAAAAGCAATAGCGCGTACTAAAATCAAGGAGACCGATGAATCTCCTATTGTAGTATTCGTGCCATATGCTGCGCCCGGCGATATAGTGGACATCAAAATAGACAAGAAGAAGCATTCATATGCAGAAGGACACATCGTCAGGATTGTTAAGCCTTCTACGCTCAGAAGAGAGGCGGCTTGTCAGTCGTTTGGGACGTGTGGAGGATGCAAATGGCAGCATCTTCCATATGAGGAGCAATTAAGGCATAAGAGGCAACAAGTGGTCGATGCATTGGAAAGAATAGCCAAGGTGGAATTGCCGGCAATTCCTGCGGCGCTGGGTTCGAATAATGAATGGGAATATAGAAATAAGATGGAATATACTTTCTCGAACAAGAAGTGGAGGTCGTGGGAGGATATTAAGTCGGGAAAAGAGTTTTTAGATAGTGGAAATGCTCTTGGTTTTCATATTCCCGGAGCCTTCGATAAGGTGCTGCATATCGATGATTGCCATCTTCAGCACAATATAGGTGACGAAATCAGAAATTTCATTTTCGATTTTTGCGACCGCGAGGGGTATTCTTTCTATAATATAAAGGAGAACAAAGGACTTTTGCGGACGTTGATGCTAAGGACTGCTTCCACGGGACAGGTGATGGTATGCCTTACTTTTGGAGAAAACGACGAGGGGGCGATAATGAGAATCATGGAGGCGGTAAGGCAGCGTTTCCCCTGGATTACGTCATTGCTATATGTCGTGAATCTAAAACTCAATGATTCCATAGCCGATCAAAAGGTGGTTTCATTTAATGGCCCCGAATACATAGAAGAGGAGATGGAAGGTTTGCGTTTCCGGGTAAATGCGAAATCATTTTATCAGACAAACTCGTCGCAGGCATATGAATTATATAAGGTGGCGCGTCATTTTGCTGGCCTTGATCCTGGAATAGACTCTGCCAAGGAAAATAAACCTTTAGTATACGATCTTTATACCGGAACCGGTACGATAGCTAACTTCGTAGCCCGTCAAGCCCGTCAAGTCATAGGTATCGAATATGTGGAGGAAGCAATTGCCGATGCCAAGCTCAATGCTGAGGTGAATCATCTTGACAACACCTTATTTTATGCAGGCGACATGAAGGATATCTTGACAGACGATTTTATAGAAAAACATGATCGGCCTGACGTTATGATCGTGGATCCCCCAAGGGCGGGAATGCATGAAGACGTAATAAAAGTGATTATGAATGCCGCGCCGGAAGTAATCGTATATGTCAGTTGCAATCCTGCCACCCAAGCTCGCGATCTTGCAATCCTTGATGCTAAGTACAAGGTGACAGACGTGCAGCCGGTAGATATGTTTCCTCAGACACATCATGTGGAGAATGTTGTCAGGCTTGTTCTGAGAAATAATGTCGACATATGACGGAGAGTGAGATTAGACTACGATTGCTTGAAAGTCGTCATTCCGTGAGGTCGTTTACTGAGAATAAAATCGATGCAAACATAGCCAACAAGCTGAGGGCAGAAATCTCGATGACCAATTCTCATGAGCAAGGAATGAGGTTTCAATTGGTGCTTGACGATGCGGCACCTTTCAAAGGATACGGACGCAGCTATGGGATTTTTGAAAATGCCAGAAATTATCTGGCTGCTGTTGTAGATGTCGCTACTCCCGATGCCTACGAGCGCGCGGGTTATTTCGCAGAAAGATTCGTGGTCAAGGCCATAAGCCTTGGTCTTGGCACTTGCTTTGTCGGAGGCACTTTTGATACGGCAAAAGCAAAAGTGCAAGTCAGGGCGGGGGAGCGGATATTGTTTCTTGTCGCGATAGGAATGCCTTCAGAAAAAGAGCGTCCTGTCGCGGCGGTCATGCGAATGATTGCCCACCGAAAGAAGATGACGTATTCCGACTTTTTCATCCCCTCTTCCGACATTGATAAGGCTTCAAAAATCTATCCGTTTATAATAGCGGGGCTCAAGGCCGTAGCCTGTGCTCCATCTGCTTTGAATCGACGGCCGGTAAGGATTCATATTAAGCAGGAAGAGAGTAGCAGTGAATTGTGTGCATTTGTAAAGGAGGATGATCGGAGAATGCTTATTGATCTTGGAATTGCGAAATACAACTTTAATTATGCTACTTCGACGTGTTGCGATTGGGGCAACGATTCATCATTGATATGCGATTATGGAAAAAATGATTGGTAATTTTAAAGAAGATGGAAGACTGCCTGAAGGTTTCTTGGCTTCTTTAGAAAAGCTTCAGGTTGTCGCAATGTGTGGCGTAAGTGGTAGCGGCAAAACATACCTTTCTAAATTGTTGGAGATATTCGGATTCAAGAGAATTTCCTCTGATGAAATAATTTGGGACCGGTATGGGGACTCATTCCCGGATATGCCGGATTATCAAAAAATGGAGATTTTCCAATCATCTTGGAAGATTCTTACCGAAAGCCTTTGCAGGAGCCTTGAAGAGGGTAGTAGAGTGGTTGTGGACGCCACTATGTGCAAGTTGAGCAAGCGTAATGAAATTCGGTCGATATGCAGAAAACATTATGCTTCCCTTGGGTTCATATATATGGAGGTGCCGTTTGAGACATTGGAAAAACGTCTGGAAGGAAGAAAAGGGCTTGGCGCGAATGATCAGATCGTTGGCAGCAGGCAGTTGGAAGAATATTTTTCCAATTTTGAAAGACCCTCCGGAGAATGTGATGTGTCGAGAATATATCAGTAAGTGTATTATAGGGAGTGAGTTAAAAAGTGGTTGAGTATGGATGCACTAAAGGAAATGTCATCCGGAAGATGGCATAATGGATTCAACGGGAAGATAGGGGAGTCACTTGAAAGTGCTGCCGATCTATGCTTCCTGCTTAATTCTTTGCCACCTTCCGCGAAAAAGAAAAGAGGTGTTACGCGGTTTGCTTGGCAATATCGGAGAAGACTGCATTATTCATTCCCCATTCCGATGCGACATAGGTAACAACATCCGTATTGGTGATAGAGTTATTTGCAATTTTAATCTCAGCATATTAGACGAAGCTTTGGTTGAAATAGGAGATGACGTGTTCATCGGCCCGAACACTACAATATGCACGATAACTCATTCTCTTGATAGGGAAGAGAGAGTTAAGGGAGTGATGCGGGCGTTGCCGATAAAGATAGGCGACGGCGCATGGCTTGGTGCCGGTGTGACCATAATGCCGGGCGTTGAAATCGGAGAGGGAAGTGTGGTTGGAGCGTGTAGCCTCGTGACTAAAAACATTCCATCCGGTGTATTGGCATTCGGGAGTCCATGCCATGTAGTCAGGAAGCTGACTCCGGATAATAAGCGCGTTCCTTAAAATCACCGCCCTACGGCCTCGAAATTTTAATGAAAATGCTAAGAGTCTGCCGATTAAGACGCTTTCTTAGTCCGGAGATTTTGCTGCTTCCTCAAGTTTTGCACGCATTGTAGGGTTGCCGTGAGTCAGCTTTTTAATTGTGAAATCTTCCTCAAGGACTTCATTCGCCTTGAGTAGGCGTTGCTCAGAAGTCTCAAAATTGGCTTTCACGGCCCTTAAGTCGGAAATTTGTTTTTCAAGATTGGCTATGATTTTGTCTATCCCGGTCATGGCAGCTTCATATTTTGCCTGGGCGGTCTGGAGATTCTTTCCAAAGGCATTACGAAATTTTTCAACCTTTTGCATGAGCTTGGTGACGTCGAGCGATTGAGCCTGAGCCACGTCAAGCTGTTGGCGCAAATCAATTATCTGTCGGAGATTTTTCGATGAAGATTGAGTCAGAATCCTTAGAATGGGAATGAAGAATTGCGGACGTATGACCATCATTTTGGGATAAAGATGGGAGAAATCCACGATGCCATTGTCATATAAGGGATTGTCTTGTTCGAGCATGGAAACAAGAATGGCGTATTCGCAGTTTTTTTCTCTGCGGTCCTTGTCAAGTTTTTCGAGAAAGTCTGTGTTCTTGTGTTTTGTTGCTGTTGTGTCGGCTTCGTTTTTCATTTCAAACATGACCGAGACGTATTCAAATCCATTGAAGAAATCCCGAAATATGAAATCCCCTTTAGTGCCTGTCTTGATGTCGTTGTCCTTATCAAAGAACGCATCGGGAAACATACCCATGCTTTGCATATGTGCGAAAGATATGGCACAATGCTGTTCAAGCGATTCTCCGAGCATTTTGGTTGATAGTCTTGACTTAAAATCTTTCAGTCGGTCGATTTCCTCTTGTTTGCCTCGAAGCGCATTGGCATGATGTTCCTTTAGCTCAATTTCTTTGTTTTTAGCAGCTGCCTGTTCAGCCTTCATCTGAAGATTGAGGGCTGCTATTGTCTCGTCTTTCTTGTATAGCTCATCTTTGGCGGCGTTCCGTTCGGCAAGTATGTCGAGTTCGTGTTGCTTTTCAGAAGTGGCGATGTCTGTCTTCAGTTTGGCGATAGCCTTCTCCTTGTCAGCCTTCAGTTCAGCCAATTTTCGATTGGACTCAGCTGTCGCCACAGCCAGTTCAGCTTTCTTCCTGTCTTCGTTGTTGTCGATTATTCCCTTTAGCCTTTGAATCTCCTTCTCAAGGTTGGCAAGTTCTCGTTCTTTGTCGGCTATCGTTTTCTCATGCTGTCTTTGCGATTCGGCTGCGGCAGCTTTTTCTTGGGCGGCATGTTTTTCATTCAGCTCTTCAATGCGTTTTTTTATTTCATCGTCAAACTCAGAATTCCTGACCTGAGAGACTATGGCGGCATAGTCGCTTTCGTCAACCTTGAACACAGTTCCGCAATTCGGACATTTGATATTTTTCATTCGATATATATATTTGCATAAGGAGATGCATCCGACTTGTTGCCGGCAGCAATCTCGAAAGGGAAAATAGAAGAATTTTGGTCCGGACAGCATGACCATGCCGTCCGGACTCAATTTTTATTCAATGACTACATCAAACTGTTCGAGAAAATCTTGGGTGGCTTTCAAATAATCAGCCATGACCACATCGTCTTCCACGAAAGGCACCGCCTTGCGATATTCGGTCATGACCTTTTCAATCTGTGGGGAAGATTTCAGCGGACGTCGGAAATCAATTCCTTGGGCAGCATTCATCAGTTCTACGGCTACGATTATCTTAAGATTGTCGATTATTTTGTGGAGCTTTGTTGCAGAGTTGGCTCCCATTGAGACAAGATCTTCTTGTCCGTTGGAGCTTACTATAGAGTCGCATGATGCGGGCCAGGCGTACATTTTGTTTTGGCTGACTACTGCAGCTGCTGCATATTGGGGAATCATGAATCCCGAATTAAGCCCCGGCTTTGCAACGAGAAATTCCGGAAGTCCTCGCTTGCCGAGAATCAATTGCGCCACTCTTCGCTCTGAAATATTACCAAGTTCGTGAAGTGCCACGCCCATATAATCAAAAGCCAACGCAATTGGTTCTCCATGGAAGTTGCCGCCACTCACGACCAGATCTTCGTCAGGAAATACTGTAGGGTTATCAGTCACTGAATTTATTTCAATGTGGAGAATTTCGGTCACGTGGTGCATGGCGTCCTTAACCGCGCCATGCACTTGGGGGATGCACCGGAATGAGTATGGATCCTGCACGTGCTGTTTATCCCTATCAATAATCTCGCTGCCTTTGAGAATACGGCGGAAAATTTCGGCGGTCTCAATCTGGCCTCTGTGAGGACGCACTTGATGTAGGCAATCAAGGAATGGTTCGATACGTCCGTCATAGGCCTCAAGGCTCATTGCCCCGAAAAGATCGAAACAGTTGACAAGATGCCAGCCGTCAATCAATGCTTTTATTCCGTTGGCACTCATGAACTGGGTGCCATTCAGTAGAGCCAAACCCTCTTTCGACTGTAATTTTATAGGTTCCCACCCGAATCTTTTAAGAATCTCAGTTCCGGAAAAGTGTTGATTCCGATAGACCACCTCTCCTTCTCCAATCAGGGGAAGAAAAAGATTGGCTAATGGAGCAAGGTCGCCCGAAGCCCCGAGCGAACCACGATCGTAGACCACCGGTAGGATTCCGTTGTTGTAGAAATCGATTATCCTCTCCACAGTGGCTACTTGCACTCCGCTGAAACCCATCGACAATGCGTGAGCTTTAAGCAGCAACATAAGCTTGACGACCACGGCATCCACAGGAGTACCCACGCTGCAGGAATGGCTCTTGACGAGGTTTTCCTGAAGAGTGGAAAGTTGCTCTTTTGAAATTGTCCTGTCGCAAAGGGAGCCGAATCCTGTGGTCACGCCATAGACCGGTTTTGAAAAATCTTCTTCTTTCCGGTTGAGGTATTCCCGGCAATGATTGATTTTTTTCTTTGCATCGTCAGATAGAGTCAGCTTCATGTCTTCCTTCAAGATATGCTCAATGATGTCATATGTCAGGAGACCTGAACCTATTGCATACGTATTTTGATTGTTCATGATTAAAAAGGATTGTTATGAGTCTTTCTGGAATATACGATATTCCCTTGATGGATTGTGGTGTTGACGCAGTTCATTCCGACGTAATAGGGTAGCATTCGGTAGTTGGGGAATTCAAGCATAATGAGGTCTCCTTTTTTACCGGGTTCGATTGTTCCTATTTCGTTGGCTTTCCCGAGAGCGGCTGCTCCGTTAAGAGTCAAGGCTGTTATAGTCTCTTCGACCGACATATGCATATAGATGCAAGCGAGGGCTATGGTCAAAGGGATGGAGCCTGAGAAACAACTGCCGGGATTCAAGTCTGTGGCAAGTGCGACGGCTGCGCCTGCTTCTATGAATTTTCGAGCAGGGGCATAAGGTTCACGAAGGGAGAAAGCCGTAAGCGGAAGCAATGTCGCCACAACCCCCTCCTGGGCCATTCTCTTAATTCCCACGTCGCTGACATGTAGCAGATGGTCGGCCGACACGGCTCCGGTCTCTGCCGCAAGTTCGGCTCCTCCAAGCGTCACGATTTCATCTGCATGGAGTTTTAGTTTGAACCCTGCTTCCTTAGCCGCGTTTAGCAATTTTCTGGAATCCTCAATCTCAAAGACATTTTTCTCTGTGAAGATATCAAAGAATTCGGCTTTCCCTTTCACGGCAGGAATCATTTCGCGAATCAAGAGGTCGACGTAATCAGCTGTACGCCCCTTGTATTCCGTTGGCACGGCATGAGCTCCGAGGAAAGTGGCTACTATATTCAGTTTTTGATTCGGAACTTTGGCAAGATTGTTGATTACGTCAAGCATTTTCAGTTCGGATGCAGTGTCAAGGCCGTATCCGCTCTTTGCCTCTACAGTGGTAACTCCCATCTCGCTCATCTTGTCAATAAACCATTGTCCTTTTTCTTGAAGTTCTCCAATGGTTGCTGATCGTGTGGCATTGACAGTAGACTGTATGCCCCCTCCGCGTTGCATGATCTCCATGTATGTCTCTCCGTTCAATCTCCATCCGAACTCATCTGGCCTAAAGCCTCCGAAAATCAAATGAGTATGGGAATCGACAAATCCGGGCAAGACAACGCGTGAGGCAGCATCGATTACGGTGTAGGTATAATCTGCGGGTGTGCAAGCATCGACAGAGCTGCCGACAAATGATATTATGCCGTCGGTCACTATTACCGTGGCATTTTCGATTACTTGTAAATCGCCCATGCTGTCTCCGCCTTTGGGAGTTTTTCCCAAAGGTGTGACAACTGTGGCGTTTTTGATTATGATATTCTTGTTCATTGTATGCATTATCAGCTCTTGTCAATCACCTTATCGACAATCTTTAGAATCTCCATCTCCTTTTCAACTGCAGCACCTGCCAATACTGAAGCCGCCGTCAGCAATTCTTCCGCCTTTTCTCTGTCTTTAAGACCGGCAGCATTTATTCTGACATTGAGATGGGCTCCGATTACGGCACTTCGTGCGGCAAGAGCTCCAACACCGGCATCACTGATGGAAGCCGGGTTTCCTTTCTCTGCCATGGCTTGAAGGATTCCGAAGGTGTCGTAGGCTGCTTGCATAGTTCTTAGGGGCACTTCGGTTGCATACAGAGTGGCTTCCTCAAGTGCTTTCGAGCGGGCTTCTTTCTCTTCCGGAGTCTTTTTAGGCATTGCGAACACTGCCATAATTCTGTTGAACGCATCCGTGTCTTCATCCACGAGGGCAATAAGACGGTCCTGGATTGCATGGCCTTTTTCAGCGATGTCGGAAAATTCCTCCCATCGTTCGTCCCAACCCGCTTTGTGGGCTGAAAGGTTGGCCACCATGGTCCCTAATGCCGCTGCTAAAGCGCCCATATATGCAGATATGCTTCCTCCCCCGGGAGCCGGAGATTCAGATGCCGTCTCTTCAGCGAAATTTTTGCAAGTCATATCGACAAGCTTTTTCCCATGCTTATCCGCAAGCATGTCTTCTATTATTTTTTCTTCGCGCACAAAAGGCTTTAACTCATCAAGCCCCATCGATTTCACGGCTATTTTAATTATCTCATTCTCGCTTGTGCCGGCAGATCGTTGTTGCAGGCGGAGATAATGTTTCCCTGCATCGATCATCGTGCGCTTAGGCACCAAGCCAACAATCTCGGTTCCCGTGACACGCACGCCGCGTGCGGCGGCAGCGCGGCATACTTCATCGAAAGCTACGTGTAGCGGGGTTGTGGATATGTCCGTAATATTCATCGACACCTGGGCAATCCCATATTCATCGATAAACCATCCTATGGCCTTAGTCGCTTTGAGAGTGCCGGGAATCATTATTGTATTGCCCTCGGAATCCTTAATAGGTTTGCCATTGGGCTTGCCTCCCTCGCGCATAGAGCGACCTTTTTCTCGCACGTCAAACGCGATAGCATTGGCCCGTCTTGTCGAGGTGGTGTTGAGATTGAAATTGACAGCGATGAGAAAATCACGTGCTCCTACAGCTGTGCATCCCGTGCGGGCCACATCCTCGTCAAAAGGACGGTCGCCATAGTCGGGGCCTTCACCATCCTTGCCCATTCTGTCGTGCAGTCCTTCATATTCGCCTTGGCGGCATACGGCAAGATTTTTGCGTTCTGGCGTGAATGCGGCAGCCTCATAGCAATAGCATGGGATATTCAGTTCTTTAGCTGCGCGATCAGCAAGTCTGCGGGCAAGGGAGGCACATTCCTCAAGCGAGATGCCGCTGACAGGAATCAGTGGACATACGTCGGTGGCTCCCATTCGTGGATGTGCGCCATGGTGCTTACGCATATCTATTAATACAGCTGCCTTCTTCATGCCTCTGAGAGCAGCCTCGACTACTGCTTCTGGCTCGCCGACGAAAGTCACGACAGTCCTGTTGGTGGCTTCTCCGGGATCAACATCGAGGACTTTTATCTTTCCCTCTTTCTCGATATCAGCGACTATGGCGTCGATTATGTTTTTGTCACGTCCCTCTGAAAAGTTGGGCACGCACTCTATTATCTGTTTCATTCTTGTATAAGTATGATTCCACTGCGCCGGAATACGTCGTGTCGGATTCCGCCAAGGGAGATTTTGTTTATTTATTTTCGATTAAGTCTCTGATCAGCTTCTCGTCTGCCAAGAATGGTTCGGTAATCATAAATCCGTTTTGTGATTGAGTCTCATTCCATTCCTTCACTGTTGAGATTGCGTTTTCGTTTCGAGCCCACGACCGACGCGCCACACCACCCATGACATCCCAAAGCATAGCATTCCTGAGAATTTCGTCCACACGTTCCGAGCCGTCGCATAGCATTCCAAACCCCCCGTTTACGGCTTTTCCTATGCCTACGCCTCCTCCATTATGGAGAGCCACGAGACTCATGCCTCTTGCACAGTTGCCGGCAAAACACTGCACAGCCATGTCTGCCATGACGTTCGACCCATCTTTGATGTTGGAAGTCTCCCGGAACGGAGAATCGGTGCCGCTGACGTCATGATGATCTCTGCCAAGCATAATGGGTCCTACTTCCCCGTTTCTTACCATTTCATTAAAGCGAAGGGCTATTTTAAGACGTCCCATGGCATCTTGATAAAGGATTCTGGCTTGGGTTCCCACGACAAGGGCATTTTTCTCCGCATCACGAATCCAGTTGTAGTTGTCGCGGTCCTGGCCTCTACGATTGGGGTCGATACATTCCATGGCGGCTCTGTCGGTCTTTATCAGATCGTCATGCTTACCGCTAAGGCATACCCATCTGAACGGGCCATATCCATAGTCGAACAGCATTGGCCCCATAATGTCTTCCACGTATGAAGGCCATATAAATCCATCCTTTTCGTCGATGCCATTTTTAGATATTTCCTTTACTCCCGCATCATAAATGGCTTTCATAAAGGAGTTGCCATAATCGAAGAAATAAGTGCCCATTTCTGTCAATGCCTTTATTGCCTTATAGTGGCGATGGAGCGATTCATCGACTTTCTGCCTGAATGCTGAAGGATTTTCATGCAGGAGTTCGGTGCGTTGCTCGAATGTCAGACCGGCGGGGCAATATCCTCCCTCATATACGGCATGGCAAGATGTCTGGTCACTCAGCAGCTCGATATGTATGCCGTTATTCACAGCATACTCAAGAAGGTCTACAATATTTCCAAGATAAGCTATTGAGATGGGATGTCTATCTTTCATGGCCGAGGTTGCCAGGCTGAACGCATGTGGGATGGAATCAGTCACTTCTTGCACCCATCCCTGACTCTTTCTTGTCTGGATTCTTGAGAGGTCGACTTCCGCAATGATAGCGGCAGCCCCCGCGATTTCTGCTGCTTTGGGTTGTGCTCCGCTCATGCCTCCAAGCCCGGATGAAACAAAAAGATGTCCCGACAAGTCGCCGTCGTGAGGCACGCCAAGTTTCATCCTGCCGGCGTTCAAAAGAGTGTTGAACGTTCCGTGCACGATTCCTTGAGGGCCTATGTACATCCATCCTCCGGCTGTCATCTGCCCGTAGTTGGCTACACCCATTTGCATGGCTTCGTGCCAATCATGAAGATTGTCGAACATGCCGACCATCATTGCATTGGTTATTATGACACGGGGTGCGTCCTTTTTTGATGGGAAAAGACCTAATGGATGTCCTGATTCTATGACAAGGGTTTGCTCGTCGGTCAGCTGCTCAAGATATTTTTTAATAAGACGATACTGAAGCCAATTCTGACAGACCTGGCCTGTCTCCCCATAGGTGACGAGTTCGTATGGATATAAAGCTATGTCAAAGCAGAGGTTATTGTCAATCATGACTTGGAAAGCCTTCCCTGCAAGACATTTCCCTTCGTAGTCGTCAATTGGTTTGGCTTTGAGGTCTCCTTGAGGACGCCATCTGTAGGCATATATACGTCCTCTTGTGGTCAGTTCTTCAAGAAATTCCGGAGCCGCTTTTTCGTGAAGCTCTTCCGGAAGATAGCGAAGTGCGTTCTTTAAGGCGGTGATTGTCTTTTCAGTCGTAAGGGTGTAGCCTCTGTCGGGCGCTCGGCGTATGCCCTTTTCAAAAGAGGGCATTTCGGGCCATTTGGCTGAAAGTAAGATTTTATCTGTCATCATGATATTTTATAGTAGTTAATATGATGCAAATTTATCAAAAATCGGGGAATAAACCTATACTCCGGGCCATATTTATTTTCAAAATGACATTTTCATAAATTGGATAGAATGATGGAATGATAAAATATCGAAAGCGCATGCAATAAAATGAGTAAGTCATAGGTCAATATTGCTGAAATTTGATTAATTTTGCAGCTATGAAACAGTATTCTCGTTTGCTGCCTTTGGTGGCGTTCTCGATGGCGTTTCAATCAACGCTCGCTTCCTCCCCGGAACTTCCAAAAGTGGAAATTCTGGGCAAGGAATATTATTACCACGAAATCAAGAAAGGGGAGTCGATATATGGCATCGCCCGAAAATATGATTGGGACATAGAGGAATTGGTGAGGTTGAATCCTAATGCCACGTCCGATATGAAAAAAGGGACACGACTTTACTACCCCACAGGAAAGGTGACGATGGTCACCAAGGTTGAATCTGCGATTGAGCCAGTTGATACAGTCTACGAGCCAATAAGGCATGTGGTGAAAAAAGGAGAGACCGTATACAGTATATCCCGGCAATATAACATACCGCTTGATGTCATTTATGCCCAATATCCGGATTCCAAATACGGTATAAAGGCCGGACAGTCACTCGAATTTCAACAGTCGCCTGCGGCCGTTGAGAATAAATACTTATATTATGTTGTCAAACCCGGGGATACACTTTATGCATTGGCTAAAAGATACAGAACATCTGTGGAAGACATACTCAAGGCAAATCCCGGTATCTCTGAAGTCAATTTCAGAATTGGGGATACGGTCAGGATTAATGTTGATTCCAACAGCGACAGGTATCGTACGGAGCTTGTTGAGGAGGAACGTCTTGCAAGCATCGACAGCTATAAAGTGAAAAAGAAAGACTCTTGGTCGTCAATATCGAAGAAGACAGGAGTGGATGTCGAGACGCTTAAGGAAGCCAATGAAGAGGTGGCCTTACCTGAGAAAAACGATATATTGAATATCCCTGTCATTGAGACTGTGAAAGTTGAAAAGCAAGTGAATGACATTGATCCACGAGAACTATCTGAAGACGGAATCCGTGAGCTGTATGATTCGATTCATAAGATAGACTCAGGTTTGGAGCAGCTCAGAGAGGTCAGAGTAGCTATGCTTCTTGATGATCCGGTTTCGAAAAAAGACGTTGATTTTAGTCGTGGAGTCCTTATGGCTCTCGACGGATTAAAGGATTCTCCGTTTAAGATTAGATTAAAAGTGATCGACGGGAGAAAGTCGACAACAAGTGTCACGGATGAACTTGATTCTTTTGAGCCTAATCTGTTGATAGCTACGGCCGATAAGAACTTCCCCGCATTCCTTGCAGATTACGGAGAGAGCAATCATCTTGAAATCGTGAATGCCTTTGATGTGCGGAATGAGCTATACGAAGACAATCCTTCGATAGTGCAGATTTTGCCACCTTCATCGCTTTTCAACGAGCAGATTGCAGAGTCTTTAACAGAGGACTACGGCAATAGAGAGCTGTTGATGGTCGGGATAGAAGATGAAAACGATGGAATAGCCGAGCTTCTTAAAAATAATTTCCCTGAGACCAAGACAAAAAAAATGTCGATAAATTCTTTGGCGGAATATGAAATCAGCGATGACGAATCATATCTGATATATGCATTCCCTCAGAAAAAAGATGACGTAAATGAGTTGCTCGCCACGGTTTCGATAATCCGGGAAAAGCATCCGGTGGCGGATTTGACGATTGTCGGAAGACCAAACTGGGTGACGATGACAGAATCTTTCAATAATAGGTTTGATGCTGCCGAGATTGTTGTCCCCGCAAGGTGTTGGTTTGATGCCGATAGTGAGGAGGGAAGAAATTTCGTTGATAAATTTACGGAATTATTTGGTCAAGCTCCTATCAAGTCATTTCCGAATTTTGCGGTTTCCGGCTTTGACATAGCCAACTTTTTTGTTAATTCCACTGCTCAAAATGGAGGAGACTATAATCAGCCGGCTAATAGACAGCCGCAAGGCATTCAGACAGACTTCAGGTTGCAAAGAGTGAGCAATTGGGGAGGTTTCCTCAATCCCTCGGTATATGTTCTTAAATTTCGTCCATCCGGGAGTATTGACAAGATTGAGATTAGATGAAAAGCAATAAATCATTCAAGCGTATAGCAGCCGGATTCCTTACGGTGGCGGCAATAGGCATGGCGAGCTTGTCAGCCAATGCCCAGACCCACTATAGTTCCAACGTGGCGATAGGGGTTAAGGGAGGGGTAGACTTTTCAAGAGTCTTCTTCAATCCATCAGTAGATCAGAAGATGAAGATGGGCATGTCCGGCGGATTCATGTTTAGATATATAGAGGAGAATCATTTTGGATTGATTGCCGAATTGAATTTCGTGCAGAGAGGTTGGGAAGAGGATTTCGAAGATGCTCCTTACAATTATTCAAGGACTCTGAACTATTTGGAGCTTCCGGTTATGGCACATATATTCTTTGGAAGAAGAGGGAAGTTCTTTTTCAATGCCGGTCCTCAGGTCGGGCTATTCCTTGGAGATAAAGTCAAAGCCAATTTCAATCCCAGCAAGATGACATCTTTGCCCGGCTTTCCTGTCAACAATCGCATGAATCAGCAAATGCTTTTAGACGTAAAGCAGAAGATTGACTATGGAATCAGTGCCGGTCTCGGCGCAGAATTCAACTTGTCAAAACGTAATTCTATTGCATTAGAGGCAAGATTTTATTATGGTCTTGGAAATATCTTCTCGGCCAAGAGAAGCGATGTTTATAGTGCTTCAAACCAGATGTCTATTGTCGGGACAATCGGGTATTGGTTTCGTGTGAAGTGAACCATATCGTAACCCATACAATTTGAAAACTCTTAGAAACTGTTTAAAATTAGAATTAAAAAAATGTTATAGGGCATAACAAACCCTCAGCCAAAGTGTTGAAGGAGAAAAAACATTGTTCATATGCATAGAATCAATCTCTATCAGACACTTTTGACCGA
>Ga0209064_1000711_pt1 | contig 69960 bp, 49 predicted proteins | sample Inofromicrocosms_FD_187498 | JGI IMG/M metagenome (GOLD analysis project Ga0209064, IMG submission 187498) | Mouse cecum microbial communities from Vienna, Austria - Inoculum for glucosamine and mucus D2O microcosms (SPAdes) (version 2) | ecosystem: Host-associated > Mammals > Digestive system >...
GAGGCGTTTGAACTCGTCGACGTCGTTTACCACGCGGGAGCCGAAGAAGGTGGTGCCGTCTTCGAGGGTTGGCTCGTAGATGATGACGGTGGCGCCTTTGGCCTTGATGCGTTTCATCACGCCTTGGATGGATGACTGGCGGAAGTTGTCGCTGTTGCTTTTCATCGTCAGGCGGTAGACGCCGATGACGCATTCGCCCTCGGGGGCCGCGCCGTAGTGGTTCTGGGTGGAGTAGTCATACCATCCGGCCATGCGGAGCACTTGGTCGGCGATGAAGTCCTTGCGGGTGCGGTTGCTCTGGACGATGGCTGTCATCATGTCCTGCGGCACGTCGGCATAGTTGGCCAGCAGCTGCTTGGTGTCCTTTGGGAGGCAGTATCCGCCGTAGCCGAATGAGGGGTTGTTGTAATGGGTGCCGATGCGCGGGTCGAGGCCGATGCCCTCGATGATGGCGCGTGAGTCGAGGCCCTTGACTTCGGCGTAGGTGTCGAGCTCGTTGAAGTAGCTGACGCGCAGGGCGAGGTAGGTGTTGGCAAAGAGTTTGACGGCCTCAGCCTCTTTCATGCCCATGAACAGGGTGGGTATGTCCTGCTTGATGGCCCCCTGCTGGAGGAGGGCGGCGAAGGTGCGGGCGGCCTCGTCGAGGCGGGGCAGGTCGGCGACCTTGAGGATGGCGTCGTTTTCTTCGGCAAACCGCTCATCGTCAATGAGTTTGGGAGAACCTACGATGATGCGCGAGGGGTATAGGTTGTCATACAGGGCCTTGGACTCGCGCAGGAATTCGGGGGAGAAAAGGAGGTTGAAGCGGCGGACACCGCGGGCGGCGTAGCGCATGTAGAGGGAGCGGCAGTAGCCGACGGGGATGGTCGACTTGATTACCATTACCGCGTCGGGGTTTACGCTGAGGACGAGGTCGATGACTTCCTCGACATGGGATGTGTCGAAGTAGTTGCGCACGGGGTCGTAGTTGGTCGGGGCGGCGATTACGACGAAGTCGGCGTCGCTGTAAGCCTTTGCTCCGTCGAGCGTTGCGGTGAGGTCGAGCTTCTTTTCGGCGAGGTATTTCTCGATATACTCGTCCTGAATGGGCGAGCGGCGGTTGTTGATGAGGTCGACTTTTTCGGGAATCACGTCGACTGCTGTTACGCGGTTGTGCTGCGCGAGCAGCGTGGCGATGGAGAGACCGACGTATCCGGTCCCGGCAACTGCTATGTTCATTTTCCTGTGGGTTTAAAGTTCTGGGTTAAGGGGGGATTATGGTGAAGGGAGAATTTACGATTCGCTTTTCACATTATTAAATGGCCTTGGCGGCATGCATGAAAGAGTCGTAGGCATCGCGGACGGCCGGGGAGAGGGTCGAGGGGTCGCTGACGGTGTTGGCGTTTATCCATCGGCGTTTGGCCGAAGTCTGGTCGCCCGGGATATAGGCCCACAGGTTTTCGTTGAGCATTATTGTCAGGCGGTTATAGTTTTCGACCGGGGGGATGTCGGCAAAACTGTCGGCATAGCTGAGCTGGCTGCACCAGTCGCCCATCGTTCGGCAATACCAGTCGATCATCTTGGGTGGCAGGTCGGCTTGATTGTGGCGAATCTGCTTTCCGACGAGGGCGGCGACCCGGGTGGCTGAAATGCGTTTGTCGCCGTGGAGCCATGCGTCGACAAAGCGTCGACGGGCTGCGGAATGCAGCTCGGGGGAGGGTGCGCGATAGTAACCCATGCGGTGCAGGATGTCGTGCAGGTCCATGAGTGTGTCAAGGCTGTCGGGGTCGGCTGTCGGCATCATGGCGGCAATGCTGTCAGCGAGGTCGCGGACTTCGATTGCGGCAGTCTGTTCCTCGACCGAGGCACGATGGCCGTCAATCTTGCCGCCACCGGCGGTCTGATAGCGTGAAAGAAGCTGTCGGGCTTGTGAAATCAAGCTGTCAATCTCTATGGTTTCACCCATTTGTCAGATGTGTCGATATAATGCCGGTATTCAGCCAATAATGTGGCGTGGAAGGCTGATTTCAATTTTTCGGTTTCCGTGAGTAGGTCATATCCCTTGATTAATTGTTGCCGGTCACGGCTGACGATTGCCTGCAACAAGATGGCGAGGGCCGCCGTCACGGGATTGGTAATCGTGTGGGAAAGTTTTTTGAATCGTTCGGCCGCTTTTTCTTTGCTCTGCGTATCGCCGAGAATGATGGCCGATGTCATTAACAGAATCTGGAGTTTGGCGTCGAGCTTGTCGTTGCGCAACGTCACTGATTCCATGCGGCGGTTGAAAATCACGAGCGGGGTTATGCTTTGCGTGGTCACTTTTCCGTTGTCCCAATCGCGCAGGGCGGCAAACAGCCGGGGTATGAAGGATTCAATCTGGTCGTAGGCTCGCTTTGTATCTTTTGCAAATTGTAACACCTTGACATACTCGGCTTTGATGTCATAGACAACGGCCGCGAGCGCGCCTGTTACTGATATGAGTATATTGCCGTTGCGGGAACCTTTGCGGGATATATATGCGCCTGTCAGTCCGGCAAAGGGCCCCACGGCGACCTCTACGCGGTCACCTTCTTCAAGGTCGATTTCTTCAGTCGAAAAGCATGGAATGGTCATGTTGCCGTAGAATCGGGCAATGGTTTTGAACGCCTCCATGTCGCTGTCTGAGACGGTCGCGTATCTGGTTGTGCCGGTGTGGTTTATGATGAGTGAGAACCCGTTTGGCCGTGAGCATAAATCCTTCACGTCACCCTCGGTTCCACGCACGAAAACGTAATGAAACAACAGTGGAGTCTCCTTGCGTTTCCATTTTCCGTCCCGTTGAGTCATTTCGACAAATGTCGGGGCAAACAATTCGAGACAACCGGTTTCGTCTGACCTGTTGAACTGTTCCACGATGCATTCGGGTTTGTCTCGATGCGCGGGAGTCGGGGCGATGTAGTTTAATACATGCCATTTTATATCCATGTTTTCGTTTCGCGGCATCGTGGACTTTTTTGACGAGAAGATATACTCCCTACTTGGCGCAATTGATTGGTTGCCTCTGATTATCAATAAGATAAAGACTTCCAGTCGTCACGCCTCCGAAAACTTTGTCAAGAAAATAGGGTTAACAAAGTCAGTATCTCTTGGAAAGAGATGCTTAAAACGCTGCAAAGTTAGCTAAAATATTGAATATTATCAATTTTTTGATTGCTGATTTTGCGGGACAAAACCGTCTTGCTCCCAAAAAGCACTTATATAATAATGTGGGATTATCGCTAACTTGATATATTTCACATTATAACGAAAATTTAAGTATCTCTTTCCAAGAGATTGTGATTTGGTCAATCGCCCGGAACAAGGCTTATTGCCCCGGGAATAGAGGAATTGAGGCGGTCGAGGGTGTCCATTAACCGTCGTCGGCGGTTGAAGTCGTCAAGGTCGTCAAATAGTCCGAGTTGTACCTCGTCATCGCCAATCAGGCGGGAAAGCGTGATTCCGGCTTTTTTGTATCCATACCCTTGTTTATAGACCGCCTTGAGCAAGTTTATGGCGGCTGTTGTCAGTGTGAGAGTGTCGGAGGTCGGGGATGGAAGGGTAGTTTTGGCCGTGCCGCGGGTTTGCGGAAGATGGGGTTTAAACGGATTGGTGCGCAGGTATATGGATATTTCCCCGGCATGGCATTTCTGCCGCCGCAGCCGTCGTCCAAGAGTAGACACATGGCCGATGACAGCTTTGCGCAGAAATTCAAAATCGTAGACATCGTGTTCAAATGACCGTGAGCTTGTCAAAGAGCGTCGCTCGGGAGGGACATAGTCATGCTCGATACAAGCCTCCCCGTTAAGTTCGCGCCAAGTTCGCTGCCCGGTGATGGAGACAAGAGTGTTGACTTGGGCAAGATTCAGGGATGCAAACTGGGCCGCAGTCTTTATCCCGACCATTTTCAAGCGGTCAGCCAGTCTCGGCCCGATGCCCCAGATGTCGCTTATGTCGGTCAGCGCGATAGCCTTCTGCTGTTTTTCGTCCGTATCGATGACGCACACGCCGTTATATCCCGGATATTTTTTTGCAAACCTTGCGGCAAGTTTGGCCAGAGTCTTTGTCTGCGCGATTCCGATTGAAACAGGAATCCCCGTTTTAAGCATGACCTCGTCAACGACATAATGCCCGAATTCCGCAATGTCGCCCAGCTGAGGCGACAGGTGGAGAAAAGCCTCGTCAATTGAATAACACTCGATGTCTTTGACGATTGACGACAGTGTTTTCATCACTTTCAGCGATGTCTTTCGGTACAGGTCATGATGTCCGCGGATTTTAGCCACGTTGTGAGCCTCGACAATGTCGCGTATTTTAAACAGCGGGATTCCTCGGGTGATACCGAGCCGCTTGGCTTCGTTTGACATGGCCACAACGCATCCGTCACCGCCGCTGAGAACGATGACCGGGCATCCGTTTAGTGACGGGTCGACAACCCTTTCACATGACACAAAGAAATTGTTGCAGTCAACGAGGGCAATCATGGGCTTGGAGAGAATGGAGAAATCAGGAACTCAAGCCAGTTCGGCAATAAGGGTCGCCGATGACGAGTCGATGACTTTCACCCTGACAGTGTCGCCGACACGGTAGTTGCCGCGAGGGAATACCACGGTCTTGTTTTGAGGGGTGCGCCCCACAAACTGCTCGCGGCTGCGTTTCGACATCCCCTCGACGAGCACGTCGAAGGTCTTGCCCACGTCGCGGGCATTGGATTCGCGTGACAATTCGTTTTGCAACGCGATCATGCGGTTCAGACGCTCGATTTTGACATCCTCGGCTATATTGTCAGGCATCATCTTGGCGGCAAGAGTGCCCGGGCGCTCCGAGTACTTGAACATGAACGAGGAATCAAAACCCACGGTGCGCATCAGGTCGAGAGTCTCTTGGAAATCCTCCTCGGTCTCGCCATGAAAACCGGTGAAAAGGTCGGTAGATATGCCGCAGTCAGGGATGCGGGAGCGGATAGCCGCGATGCGGTCGAGATACCATTCGCGGGTGTATTTGCGGTTCATCGCTTTCAGCACGCTGTTGCTGCCGCTCTGTACCGGGAGATGGATGTGGTTGCACACGTTGTGTCGCGAAGCAATCACGTCGATGATGCGGTCGGTCATGTCCTTGGGATGGGAGGTCGTGAACCTCACGCGCATTTCGGGCGCGGCATCGGCGACGGTGGCAAGCAACCCGGCAAAATCAAGGCTGTCACCCGTTTCGGGGTCTTTATACAGGTAGCTGTTGACATTCTGTCCCAGCAGTGTTACCTCTTTGAATCCGCGGGCGCGAAGATCGGCAAGCTCGTTGAGGATGCTTTGCGGTTCGCGGGAGCGTTCACGACCTCGGGTATAGGGAACGATGCAATAGGAACAGAAGTTGTTGCAGCCGCGCATGATGCTTATGAATCCTGACACGGTATTCGGGCCGATGCGCACGGGTATCACGTCGCGATAGGTCTCAGTCGTGCTCAGCTCCACGTTGACAGCCTGCTCCCCGGCCTCGACAGAGGCAAAGAGGGAGGGCAGGTCGAGATAGGAGTCAGGGCCGGCCACAAGGTCTACGCCGTGGTTGGCTATCAAGTCTTCCTTGACGCGCTCGGCCATACACCCGATAACACCTATGATGAGACGCGGCATCTCCTTGGGGCGTTTGCGTCGCAACGAGTTCAGGAAAGCAAGGCGCGAAAGAATTTTTTGTTCGGCATTGTCGCGGATAGAGCAAGTGTTGAGCATTACGGCATCAGCATCTTCTACCGAGTCAGCCAAGCTGTAGCCCGCCATCTCCATAATAGACGCGACAACCTCGCTGTCGGCCACATTCATTTGACAGCCATAGGTTTCGATAAACAGCCTCAGACCGGGCCGTGGGGTGGATATATTGGTCATAACGATAATTTGCAGGTGCGATTCTTTGTAAATCAGCGCGGAAATGATTAAATTTGTCGCAAATTTACGAAATTCCGCCCAATGGAGAAACTTATTTCCGCAATAATCGTAATTGCCATCAGCGTAATCTACAGCTGGATTAAAGAGCGGTCGGCATCGCGGGAAGAGAAACGGAAACCCAGCGCGCCCCCTCCTCCCCCCGAGACCGAATGGCCGTCAGACATATTCAATGCCGGGGCATTCGATGTCGTGCCTCTGACGGTGCCTCCCCCTGTCGAGGCTCCGGCCGAAAAGATGCCGAAACCTGAGAAACGGCACAAGAAGCACCACCAACCGATTTTGCCGGTCGAAGGTGGCCGTGTGACACCCCCTTCGGTTTTGACCGAGACAGAGTCCACAGCACCATCGCGTGTTGACGAGACTGCAAGCCCTGCGTTAGCCGCTCATTATGCCCGATGGAGGCAGTCGGTAATTGATGCCGAAGTCCTTACTCCCAAATTCTAATAACCATAATATAAGAAAACTTATCACATTTCAATAAAACATTCACAAATGAGATTTCCAATTATAACCCCGCAGGAAGCCGCCGAGTTGTTCTTTGACGGCGCCAAAGTAGGTTTTTCGGGTTTTACTGCGCCCGGATCCCCCAAGGTTGTCCCCGGAGCGGTTGCTGAAAAGGCCGAACGCCTTCATGCCGAAGGAAAACCATTCAAACTCAATATATTCACCGGAGCATCGACAAGTGACCGATGTGACGGCGTGCTCGCCCGAGCCAACGCTATCGGGATGCGTACCCCCTATCAGAACCTTCCCGACCTGCGCAAGCGCATTAATTCCCACGACGCTCATTATTTTGATCTGCACCTCTCGGAACTCGCTCAGAAATTCCGTTACGGATTCTTCGGCGACCTTGACATTGCCATAATCGAGGTGTCAGACATTCAGGACGACGGCACTGTCGTTGTCGGCACCGGCGTGGGCAACGTCCCTACTTATGCGAAATATGCCAAGAAAATCATAATCGAGCTGAATGAGAAGCTGCACCATGCCCTGTATGGCCTGCACGACATTTACATGCCGCTCGACCCCCCTTACCGCAGCGAGGTGCCTATTTTCAAACCCAGTGACCGCATCGGCTCACCCGTGTTGAAAATAGACCCTGACAAGATTGTGGGTGTCGTTTTGAGCAACAACTATGAAGGAGTTAAACAGTTTACCGCTCCCGATGAGACAACGATGAAAATCGGCGGCAACGTGTGTGACTTCCTCATCAGCGAGTTGCGCAACGGACGCATTCCTTCGACATTCCTCCCCATCCAGTCAGGTGTGGGCAACGTGGCCAACGCCGTCCTTTACGGCCTTGCCGATGCCAAGGAAATCCCCGCATTCGAGATGTATACCGAGGTTATTCAGGATGCCGTCATCGACCTGATGAAGAAGGGCCGCTGCAAGTTTGGCAGCACATGCTCGCTGACCGTGTCCAACGATGTCGAGGATGACGTTATCAACAATATCGACTTCTTCAAGGAAAAACTCGTCATCCGCCCCGCCGAAATATCCAACAATCCCGAGGTTATCCGCCGTCTTGGCGTAATCGCGATGAACACCGCCCTTGAAGCCGACATTTTCGGAAACATCAACTCAACCCATGTGACCGGCACAAAAATGATGAACGGTATCGGCGGCTCGGGCGACTTTACCCGCAATGCCTACCTGTCAATCTTCTCCTGCCCCTCGATTACAAAGGAAGGAAAGATTTCCAACATCGTCCCGATGGTATCGCATGTGGACCACACCGAGCACTCTGTCGACATCCTTGTCACCGACCAGGGTGTTGCCGATCTTCGCGGCAAAGACCCCGTTCAGCGTGCCCACGAGATTATCAACAACTGTGCCCATCCCATCTATCGCGAAACATTGCGCGACTATCTCAAGCTTGCTGAAACTACCGGCGGACAGACTCCCCACACCCTCCGCGCGTCGCTTGCGTTCCACACCGAGTTCCTCACCTCGGGTGACATGCGCAATGTCGACTGGTCGAAATTTGCGTAACAGAATAATTATATGAAAACAGTACCCCCCGGGACTCCCGGGGGGTACTGTTTTATATTACGGAATCTTTCAGGCGTGTTTGTTCCGGTATCGCGATTTCTCGCGAAAAATATCAAGAGTTTTTGGCTCGGTATTCCGACGGTGAGATGCCGGTGAAGCGCTTGAATGCTGTCGAGAAGTGGGGTTGGGACGAGAATCCCACGCTGTAGGCGATCTGAGAGATGTCAACGTCGGGTTGCTTTAGCAGCTCGCATGCTTTGCGCAGACGGATATTGCGTATGAACTCGCTGGGGGTCAGACCGAAAAGCTCTTTCATCTTGCGGTTCAGATGTGCGCGGCTGAGCCCCACGTCCTGACAGAGTTTTTCGACATTCAGACTGGAGTCATCAAGGTTGTCGTTAATGACTTGGACAATTTTGTCAACAAGGGCATTGTCGTTGCCTTTAAGCTCGGGAGTGTCGATTTTGCCGTCCTGTTGCTGTATTCCCGAGAATTTCCCGCGCAGACGCAGACGGTTGTCGATGAGGTTGTCGATTATGGACTGAAGCTCGGCGATACTGAACGGTTTGGCGATATAAGCGTCGGCCCCTTTGTCCCATCCGGCAGTGCGGTCGGCGATTTCGTTTTTCGAGCTGAGCAGCACCACCGGTATGTGGTTTGTCCCAACATTGGTTTTCAGAGTCTTCAACAGGGTGAGGCCGTCTATTTCGGGCATCATTATGTCCGATACAACGATGTCGGTTTCCGTCTCGTTGATTATCTGCAGGGCCTCGCGCCCGTTGGTCACGGCCGTTACGCGTCCGAATGCCGAAAGCGCGTCGGTGATATACTCGCGGATTTCCGGGTCGTCATCGGCAACAAGGATGTGGAGCGACGTGTAGCGGCGCGGCTTTTTCGCCGGTGCCTCGGTCATGGGCGATGCCCCGCGGGGCATGACGTTGCGGATTTCCGCAACGTCATTGTCTTCTATTTCATCCATTTCCAGATGGCTGTTGCCGATAGGGATTTTCACGGTGAAACAGCTGCCCTGACCGTCAGGCCTGTTTGTGGCGGTAATAACACCGTGGTGCAGCTCGACGAGCTGTTTGCACAGGTCGAGACCGATTCCGAATCCGAGCGGCGTGGTGCCGCGGTTGAATTTACCCTGATAGAATCGGTCAAAAAGGCGGTCGACGTTCTTTTCGTCAAGACCGATGCCGGTGTCGGTGACCGAGATGGCGGCATACTTTCCCATTACAGAGTCCTCGCCTTCGCAGACCGAGACATCGATACGGCCGTTTTCAGGGGTGTATTTGATTGCGTTGGTGATGAGGTTCACGAGAACTTTGTCAAAGTTGTTCCGGTCAATCCACACGTTTACCTTTTCGACACTCTGCTCTGTCTTGGTAAAAGATAGCGTGATATGCTTTTCCTCGGCCTGCAGTTTGAAAATGTCAACCAGTTCTGACGCGAAACCGACAAGTTCGGTCTCGGTACATGAAATCTTCATCTTCCCCTTGTCGATTTTCCTCATGTCGAGCAACTGGTTGATAAGCGCGAGAATGCGGTTGGCGTTACGCTGGATGAGGTTGAGGTTCTTGGTGGTCTCGGGGTCATGCTCTTTTTTCATGATGTGTTCCAGCGGACTGAGGATGAGAGTCAGCGGGGAGCGCACCTCATGGGAGATATTGATGAAGAACTTGATTTTTTCTTCATTTACTTTCTCGTTGTTTTTGTGGCGGATAACGCGGATGACGAGCAGGATTAGCGCGCATAGCAGGATAAAATATACTGCCTTTGCCGCCGGTGAGAGATACCACGGGGCCGTTACATTGATGTCGATAGTTTTCAGGTCGGAATAAACCCCGTTTTCAGATGCGCGTATCTCCAGCCGGAAACTTCCCGACTGTAAGTGGGGGAGTGTTATGATGCCGCTGCCCGGAACGGTTGAAATCCAGTCGTCCACAACGCCTTTTACGCGCCACTGGTACACGATGTTGTTAGTCTCGCGGAAATCTTTTGTGGACAGGCGTAACGAGAGAGAATTGTCCCTGAACGACAGATGAAGCAAATCAGGGGCTGCTGCTGCATCGGGGATTATTTTGTCTCCTGACCCGTTAAGGGTGGTGTGGTTGACTTTGCTGGTGTTAAGGTATATTCCTGAAATGAATATGTCGCGCTCGGGAAGGGGCGGGTTGTTTAGCTTGGCCGGATCGAGGATAGTGACGCCTTTCTCGCCGCTGAAAAGCAGATGTGAGTTATCGTTTGACCGGGCAGAAGAAAAATATTCGTTGTCTGACATGTCATTTCGTCCATAAAACGGAACGATGTTGAAGTTCCGGTCAACGCGGTTTATACCGTTATGGGTTCCCAGCCAAGCATTTCCCGACTGATCGAAAATGACGTTTGACACATAGTTGTCAGCCAGTCCCTCTTTTGTCGTCAGTCGCTTGTAGGAGTAGTCGTCGGGGTTTATAATAAACAGGCCGGTACTTGTCGCATCCCAGATGTTGCCTGTTGCATCCTCGGCCATAGAGAGGTGTACCCCTTTGACCATCGGCGAGTGCATGTCGCTGATTGAGACGCTCTTGCCTGTCGCGGGGTCATAGACTGTCAGGCCGCCGAACATTCCGATCCAGATTCGTCTCTTTGAGTCGCATAATAATGACGATGTCCATTGATACTTGCGGTTGCCGTCATTGTCGAGAAGCCAGTCATAGCTTCCTTGTTTCGGGTCATACTTTATCACGCCTGCACCATGAATGCCGAGGTAGACGTTCCCTTGCCGGTCTTCCGAAATCCCTGATGCCAGATAGTTGCTGTTGATTTCAACGAGCTGTCGGGCAATTCCGGTGGCGGGAGAGAACTCAAACAGGCCGTGATTATCGACTCCAAGATAAAGGTTGCCTGAACGGGCCGTTGTCATGGAGGATATGCCGCCTCCGAGACGCGTGACTGACTGAAGGTTGCCATACTCGTTGACCGAAATCAGTCTTCCGTCATCAAGACCGATCCAGATCCGGTCGTCTTCAGGCGAAACTGCCAGAGTGGTCTTGCCTCCCGAATAGTTGCGGATGGCTCGGGCGATATTGATGAAATTGACCGGTATTTCGCTGTGAGGCACCATAATGATGCCCTGATGAGAGCTGCCGATCCACAGGTTGCCCAGCGTGTCCTCGTTGATGGTTGAAATTCGCGCTCGCGAAATGTCAATTATTGAGTTGGTGATTTCGCGGTAGGGTTTTAGCTCGGCAGAGCCTTTTTCAAGTATAAAAACTCCGTTCCCGATTGTCCCTACGAGAAAATTTCCTTCACTTGTCGGGGTGGCGCAATCAAGGACCGGGTTATAGGGCTCGGGAATAGATATCGGGGTAAAAGCGCCGTCCTTCGGGTTCCATCGCCATGCCTTGGTAGTGGTGGCGATGAAAAAATTGCCGTTGCGGTCACGGGTGAGTATCTTGATATAGGTGTCGGCAAGGTGATGGATGCGCGCTTGTCCGTTGGGCGCCACGGTGATAATGTCGCCTGAGTGGCTTCCCCCCACGACTTCCCCCTTGGCCGATTCGGCAAGCGAATTAATGTCGCTGAGATTCTCGATGTGGGGCATGAACTTTACCGCCGTAGGCGTTTCCGAAGAAAAGTCGAGAATATAGGGACCCACGCCCGACACCATAAAGATAATGTCGCCCGATGACGTCTGTATTATGTCAAAGATGTAGCCGTAGTGCCCCATGCCCGGGAGAGTGATGCGGGTGAAGCTGTCGCTGTATGGGTCGTAAAGATTCAACCCTTCGCAGGTAGCGACCCATATCCGCCCCTCCGTGTCACAGAGGATTTTCATCACACGGTTGTCGCTCAGTGAGGTGTCAGATTTCTCGTCATGGAGGTATTTGTCAAAATTGCATCCGTCAAACCGCAGCAGGCCGTATTGTGTCCCGATCCACAGATATCCCTCTTGGTCAAGGCACAGGTTGCTGTAATTGGACGATACGATGTCTTTGCTGTTGAACAATCGTGTATTAAGTATTGCATTCGATTTTATAGCCGATGCAATAATAATGAGAATAATTGTCAAGATTCGGTTAATACGTTTCATGGTAACAATTTTTCAGTTACAAAATTATGAAAAAAATCAGTTATTCAGCATAGGGTTGACCGACAAAATGGCCGATGTTGCAAATATGAATCAGAATGTCATAAATATATACACGTTGTGGTCAGGATATTATCTTGATGATTCTTGAAATAAAGTCGGGGTCGTCACATTTGTGTAATTTTGCTGTCGATAAGTGAGAAACAACGACCTCTAAACATGAAAAGAACAATAGAATTTTTGACGGGGGTGGCCATGTCGTTAATCGCATCGGTTGCGGCTGCCGGAAATTTTTCCAATCCCGTGATTTGGGCCGATGTCCCCGACCCCGACGTAATCAGGGTGGGGGAGGATTTTTACATGGTCAGTACTACGATGCACCTCATGCCGGGATGTCCCGTGATGAAGTCCCGTGATCTCGTCAACTGGGAGACTGTCGGGTATGTCTTTGACTCGCTCAACGACACTCCGCGCTATAATCTTGACGGCGGGACGGTCTACGGCAAGGGACAGTGGGCGACCTCGCTGCGTTATCGCGACGGAAAATTCTATGTGCTGTTCTCGCCCAATGACGCTCCCTATCGTTCCTATATATATTCTACGGCTGATCCTGCCGGAAAGTGGGAACTTGTCAGCCGCACCGAGCATTTTCACGACTCGTCGCTGCTTTTTGACGACGACGGGCGCGTGTATGTGTTCTCGGGTGGTGGCGGAATACGCCTGAAAGAGCTTGAACCTGACCTTTCGGATGTCAAAAAGGATGGTCTCGAAATGATTGCCATCTCTCCCGATGCTGGGGAAACCGGCCTTCACGAGGGTAGCCGTGTCATAAAGCACAATGGCCGATATTACGCATTTGTAATCTCTTGGCCTGCCGGAAAGCCGAGGCGGCAGCTCTGCTACCGTGCCGACAAGATTACTGGCCCGTGGGAGAAACAGGTTGTCCTCCAGTCTGAATTCGGCGGCTTTCCGTATGTCGGACAGGGTTGTCTTGTCGATGATGCCGAGGGAAACTGGTGGGGGATGATATTTCAGGACCGAGGCGGAGTGGGGCGCGTGCTGACGCTCAACCCGTGCCGCTGGGTCGACGGGTGGCCCATGCTCGGCGATGATGAAGGCCGAGTGCCCGTTGTCGTCAGAAAAACCACCGTTGATAACGAAAACGCCGGAGTTGTGGCGAGTGACGAGTTTGACGGCTCGAAGTCAATCCTGTGGCAGTGGAACCACAATCCGGTCGATGAGGCATGGTCGCTGACCGAGCGTCCCGGGTGGCTGAGGCTGAAAACCTCGCGTGTGGTCGATAACATCTTCGTTGCCCCCAATACCATTTCCCAGCGCATGGAAGGGCCTGTGTGTGAGGGAGAGGTAAAAATTGATATTTCAAAGATGAAAAAAGGCGACGTTGCCGGATTCGGTGCTTTCAACGGCGATTCGGGACTGCTCTCTGTGATAAAGGATAAAAAAGGCACATGGCTTGCCGCGCTGGAATCGTCGGTAGCGCTCGGAGATAAGACCCACGAGGTTTCCGGTGTCAGCGAGTCAGAGAAAGAACGGGTAAAATTGTCGGGAAAATCGATATGTCTGAAAATTGTCGCCGATTTTAATCCCGGATGTGACAAGGCCACGTTCTATTACAGCGAGGACGACGGCACGACATGGAACCCTATTGGCGGCGAGTTCAAGATGCGCTTTGATTACCGCCGGTTCTTTATGGGGACCCGGTTTGCAATCTATAACTACGCGACAGCCTCCCGTGGCGGCTATATCGATGTAGATTATTTTAGGTATAGAAGATTATTATAGGTTAAAAAAGAATATTTAGGTACTAAGGTTGTTTATCATTTTTTTTGGCAATTATTATGTGAAGACACACTTGAACAATTAGGTTATTGCCGGAGGCCGCACGCGGGGTGTGGCCTCCGGTATTTTATTGGAATATAGCCGGTTATGGTATCTGATGTTACAAATATGAAAGGATATGAGACATGCTGACGCGCGTGATGAGACAAAGATGAACGCATAGAACACATAGCGGAATCCCCCTCGCGTGGGAATCTTATAATTTTGTGTCGTTAACCAATCATTGAAATATGCAAGCAAAATTAACATTGTTGACTGTCTCTGCCGGTTTGCTCGCGGCTATGTCGTCATGCACGTCTGCGTCGGCCCATAAGGGCATCGAGCCGCAGCCGTCAGTAGCGATATTTGACTCGTTTTCCTATGAAGGAAAAGATTCGTGCTATCAAGACTCGGCCCTTGCCGGCGAAAGCTCGTTCTTTAACCCCGTACTTCCCGGGTGGTATTCTGACCCTTCGATCTGTACCAACGGCAACGGTGACTACTTCATAGTCACGTCGACATTTACCTATTTCCCCGGCGTTCCTATTTTCCACAGCCGTGACCTTGTCAACTGGAAACAGGTCGGTCATGTGCTCTCGCGCCCCTCGCAGCTCCAGAACATGGAAAAGCAGCATGTCAGCGGTGGCATCTTTGCTCCCGACATTACCTACAATCCCGCCAACAAGACCTATTATATGATTACGACCAATGTCGGCGCGGGCAATTTCTTTGTCAAGACCCAAGACCCCTTCGGCGAGTGGAGCGATCCCATCATGCTCCCCGAGGTGCAGGGTATTGACCCGGCTTTCTTCTTTGACGAGGATGGCAAGGGATATATCGTCAACAACGATGATGCTCCCGATTCCAAGCCTGAGTATCCCGGCCACCGCACAGTGCGAGTGGTGGAATTTGACACTGAGACCGACAAGTGTGTCGGCGAGCGCCGCATCGTAGTCAACAAAGGCTGTCGTCCCGAGGAAAAACCGATCTGGTGTGAAGGCCCGCATATATATAAGGTAAACGGCATGTATTACCTCATGACAGCCGAGGGCGGAACAAGCACATGGCACAGCGAGGTAATCTATCGCGGTCCGTCGCCTTTCGGACCCTTCACCCCGTGGGAAGGCAACCCCATCCTGACCCAGCGCACTCTTGACCGCTCGCGAGAGAACCCTGTCACCTGTGCCGGTCATGCCGACCTCGTGCAGACTCCCGAAGGTGACTGGTGGGGCGTGTTCCTCGCCTGCCGTCCCCTTAAAGACGACATGGAAAACCTCGGGCGCGAAACATTCATGATGCCTGTGAAATGGACCGAGGACGGATGGCCCTATATGACCCGCGAGGGAGAACTTGTCCCGATGATCCTCTCCCGCGAGGGTGTGAAGCGCGGTGATGAGGTGACATTCGGCAACTTCGCCCGTCATGAAGAATTTGGTGACACGACTCTCGGGCATGAATGGATGACCCTGCGCGGAACTGCCAAAAACTATTATTCACTCTCCTCCAATCCCGGCTACCTGACCATCAAGTGTGCTGATGTGACATCGGCTGAAAAGGATGTGCTTCCTTTTGTCTGCCGCCGCATCCACCATCACGATTATGCCGCTGCCACCCGCGTGACATTCCTCCCCGAGCATGACGCGCAGAGTGCAGGCCTGCTCATGATGAAAGACGAAACCCATCAGTATTATCTCGCCAAGACACGCAACGCCGACAATCACAGCATCGTGCTGCGCAAGATTTCGGAAAACGGTGTCGAAGACCTTGCCTCGGCCCCGATTGCCGAAAACGACCACACCGTCGACCTCAAAGTAGAGTCGCGCGGCCTGAATCTCGACTTCTTCTACTCTCTTGACCGTGGCGAGACTTGGGTAGAGGTTGCCCGCGACATCGATGCGGGATTTACCTCGACCGCCCGCGCCGGAGGATTTACCGGGACAACAGTCGGGATGTATGCTTCAGACCGCAAATAATCTAATGAATTGATAGATAATGTGAAAAGTGAAATTCTAGCTGTGCCTGAGTGAAGGGTGAAGATAATACACCCTTCACATTTCACCCTGAGCTACCCCTTAGTAATACACATACACTAAATCATTTATAGCTAACTTTAAATTAATCACAATGGAAAATGTAAAGAAACTATTTCGATGCATTTCGCTCCTGTTGCTCTACGTCGGCCTCGGTACGGCGTGGGCATCTGCCGAAACGGTCAGGGGCACGGTGGTCGACGATACCGGTGAGCCGCTCATCGGTGTGTCGGTCCTCCTGCAGGGTACTTCGCAAGGTATTGCGACTGACCTTGACGGACAGTACTCCTTAAATGTACCTAACCTGAAAACAGCAGTCCTTAATTTCTCTTATGTCGGCATGGTGTCGCAGGAAGTGAAAGTCAACGGACGCAGTGTGGTTGACGTAACCATGAAATCTGACTCGGAAGTCCTTGACGAAGTCGTGGTTGTCGGTTACGGCCAGCAGAAGAAAGCCTCGGTCGTGGGTGCCATCACCCAGACTTCGGGCGAAGTCCTTGAACGCGCAGCCGGTATCCACGATATCAGCAACGCCCTGACCGGTAACCTCCCCGGTGTTATCACCGAGCAGTCATCGGGTATGCCCGGTGAAGAAAGTGCCCAGATTACCATCCGTGGCGCGAGCTCGTGGAACAACAGCAGTCCTCTCGTTCTCGTCGACGGTATCGAGCGTGACATGAACAGTGTCGATGTCAGCTCGGTTCAGTCTATTTCGGTTCTTAAAGACGCATCGGCCACCGCAGTGTATGGTGTTAAGGGTGCCAACGGCGTCATCCTCATCACCACCAAGCGCGGTGAGGAGGGTAAGGCGAAAATCGATGTCAGCTTTACCGCCACCATGAAATCGGCTTCCAAGCTGCCTAACAAGATGGACTCCTACGACGCGTTGCGGGTGCGCAACACCGCCGTGCTCCATGAACTTGCACTGATGCCCAGCTCGTGGGAATACATGACCCCCTATGCCGTGATGGACAAGTACCGCAATCCGGCCAGCCTTGAGGAATCAGAACGTTACCCTAACGTCGACTGGCAGGATTACCTGTTCCGTGACAACGCTATGGCCTACAACGGCAGCGTGACAATCGGCGGCGGTACAAAGTTTGTGCGCTACTTCGCTGCAATCGACTTCGTTCATGAAGGTGACCTTTTCAGGGAACTCGACGGCGGCCGCGGCTATCAGACCGGTTTCGGCTACAACCGCATCAACGCCCGCTCCAATCTTGACTTCTCCCTGACCCCCACAACCGTCTTCAAGGTCAACATCGCCGGTTCAAGCGGTCAGAAACGTTCTCCGTGGCCTGCCACAGGTTCCAACTTCGACCAAGCCAACTGGAACGACCAGCAGATGTGGGCCGGTGCCTACACCACTCCCCCGGATGCATTCCTCCCCATCTATTCCGACGGCTCGTTTGGTTTCTATCCCCAGTTCCGCTCGCAGGTTGCCAACTCGGCCGAGCTGCTAATGACCGGCGGATCGTTCAAGACCACACAGACTCGCATCAACACCGACTTCGTGCTTGAGCAGAAACTCGATTTCATCACCAAGGGACTTAACTTCCGCGGTATGATTTCTTGGGACAACCGTTTCATGGAAGGCAACCGAGGCATCAACGACGTCTATAAGTCGCCCCAGCGCAAATGGATTGACCCCGCTACCGGCGAAGTGTCGCTCGACCAGCCTCAGAACACGCTGACCCACTTTGACTACCTCCCCGGTAATTCATGGGGTATCGCAGCCGGCGAGATGCAGAACTGGAACACTATCCGCAACCTCAACTACCAGTTGCAGTTGAACTACTATCGCGAGTTTGGCGCGCATGATGTCGGCCTGACCGGCGTATGGACCCGTCAGGAAATGGCAACAGGCTCCATGATTCCCATCCGCCGCGAAGACTGGGTGTTCCGTGCCACATATTCTTATGACGACCGCTATTTTGTTGAATACAACGGTGCCTACAACGGTTCCGAGAAATTCGGCAAGGGTTACCGTTTCGGTTTCTTCAACTCGGGCGCTATCGGATGGCGTGTTTCTGAAGAAAAATTCTGGGAACCCGTCCGCACATGGTGGGACACTCTCAAGTTCCGTGCTTCTTACGGTGAAATCGGTGACGATACCGGTGCCCGCTTCCTTTATATGGACCAATGGGCCTACGGAGGCAACACCAAGATGGTTCTTACTGGCTTCGGCAACGGCTATACCGATGGCTCGATTTACCAGTTCTACCGCCAGAGCGCGCTCGGCAACCCCGATGCCCACTGGGAAAAGGTTAAGAAGATGAACTTCGGTATCGACTACTCATTCCTCAACGGTATGATTGCCGGTACAGTCGAAATCTTCAAGGACAAGCGTAACGACATCCTCATCAACGGCGGTGACCGCTCGATGCCCTCTTATTTTGGCCAAACACCCCCGACTGCCAACCTCGGTAAAGCCGAAGTTTCGGGTTACGAGCTCGAACTCCGTTTCTCCAAAAACTTCACCCGCGATTTCCGTCTTTGGGCCAACTTCAGCATGACTCACGCCGCCAACAAGATTATTGACCGCGACGACCCCGAGCTGAAACCCGGATATCAGAAACAGGCCGGATATGCCATCGGTCAGTACCGCTCCCACATCAACGGCGGTTTCCTACAGTCGTTTGACGAGCTCTACGGCAGCCCCGTCCATGATGTCGACAACGGCCACCGTCTCCCCGGCGACTACTATATCGTCGACTTCAACGGTGACGGCAAAGTCGATGTTCAGGACTCGGCTCCCTATGGATTCTCTGGCACTCCGCAGAACACCTACAACGCCACCGTCGGTTTTGACTGGAAAGGTTTCAGCTGTTTCGCCCAGTTCTATGGCGTTTCCAATGTCACCCGCGACGTTAACCTCGTCAGCTTCAGCAACCACGTCAATAACGTGTATGACCTCGGCACATGGTGGGACGGAACATCGCTCGACGGCGACATCCTGATTCCCCGCTGGTACTCGTCGGCAAGCGCCTACTCCAACGGAACCCAGTACCTCTATGACGGTTCCTACGTCCGACTCAAGAACGTCGAAGTCGCCTATACATGGAACGGCGGCTGGATCAAGAAAATCGGTCTCAGCCAGCTGAAGGTCTATCTCAACGGCAACAACCTGTGGGTGTGGACCCGTATGCCCGACGACCGCGAGTCTAACTTTTCGGGCGGTTCCGGTTCGGGAGCCTACCCGACGATGCGCCGCTTCAACCTCGGCATAAAGTTCAACCTTTAATCATTCATGAAATTTATGAAAAGAATATATAACACCCTTGCAGTTCTCGGTACAGCCGTGGCGATGCTCGGCTCGTTCAGCTCCTGTGAGGACTATCTTGACAAGGAACCCGACAGCGACGTGTCGGCCGATGCTCCGTTCAAGAACTTCACCAACATGCAGGGTTACATCGAGGAAATCTACAACTGTATCCCCAACAAGGCTCAGGCCTACTGGACTTCGGCATGGAACCTCGGCGATGACGAGATTCAGAACCCTCAGGCCGACGGTATCATAATCCACCAGATTGACCTCGGAAACTACTTCGCATGGCAGAACAACGATCAGTTTTGGTTTGCAGCAAAGAAGAATGGTCTCGACCCCACTTCAGCCGATGCTTTCAACCACCGTCTCTACGGCCATGCCTGGTATTGTATCGCAAAGTGCAACAAGGCTCTCGCCTCGATTGAAGACAACTTTGTCGGAACCACCGAGGAAAAGAACATGCTGCTCGGCCAGATTTACTTCTTCCGTGCTTGGTGGCATTTCGAGATGATGGAATATCTCGGCGGCCTTCCCTACATTACTGAGGAGATTCCCGCAGGAGCATCACCCCGTTTCGAGCGTCTTTCCTACCTTGAATGCGCCGACCTCGCTGCCGAGGATTTCAAAAAAGCAGCCGAACTTCTTCCCATCGACTGGGACAAGACCGAAGTCGGAAAGAAAACCCTCGGCAACAACCAGCTGCGCATCAACAGGATTACTGCTCTTGCCTATCTCGGCAAAAACTATCTCTGGGCTGCAAGCCCGCTGATGCAGCACGGCGCGCAGACCGGTGGCACCCGCACCTATGATTACGATGCCGAGTATGCACGTCTTGCCGCAAAGGCCCTCGGTGAGATTATCACCCTCGTCGAGAACGGACAGACCCAGTATGAGTTTGCATCGTTTGACTACAAGAACATCTACAACCACGAGAAGAACAGCGGTGTCGACTGGAGCTACAGCGAGTTGTTCTTCACAACAGGCCGCGCCGGCATCCAGCCCGGCGGCAAGGAGGCTCTCATGCGCGGTCCCTCGACAGGATGGTCTTATACCCGTTATAACTATTCCCGCACATTCGGTCCCAACACTCTGTGTGCACAGGACAACCACATCCATCAGCCCACAGCCAACTATGTGAAGAACTATGGTATGGCCAACGGTCTCCCCCTCGATGACCCCGAGTCGGGTTTCGATCCCACCCATCCATGGAAAGACCGCGACCCCCGTTTCTATCATGACATCGTGTTTGACGGAGTGCAGTATATCAATGCCAAGCCTGATGCCGCCGATGCGGCAATGAAATATGCCGGACTCGCTACAGGCGGCTCCATGCGTGCCGTCGCCAACGCTTCCCGCACCGGTTACTTCTATCAGAAACTCGTCCCCCACATGTGTCAGAAATATGACCAAGGTACGGTCGACGATTATGGTAACGCTCCTCACGCCTATATCCCCTACATGCGTCTTGCCGACGTTTACCTGATGTATGCCGAGGCTTGTGCCGTCAGCGGCGGCCGCAACGGAAAGTCAGACAACTGCAGCTTTACAGCTGCCGATGCCATCAACCGTCTCCGTGACCGCGTGGGTGCGGGACATGTCGCTGACAAGTATAACGGCAACGCGTTTATGGACGAGGTGCGCCGCGAGCGTGCCGTCGAGCTTGCCTTTGAAGGTTTCCGTTTCAACGACCTCCAGCGCTGGCTGCTCCTGACCGAGCCCAAGTACACTGTCAAGACTTCTCAGGAGTTCATCCGTGTCGAGGATGATGCGTTCTTCGCTGATAACGACCCCCGCGACGCACGCGTGGCCGAGTTCCGCGAGGAGGAGATTCTTACCCGCAACTTTGATTCCAAGCATTACTGGTTCCCGCTGTTGCGCGACGACACCTACATCTACGAGGGATTCCAGCAGAACCCCGGGTGGTAATTAAATCTAATTCCGTAACATTAGTGTAAATACTCAGTATGACATCTAAATATAAAACCATTCTTCCGATACTCGCCGGGGTCGCGCTTGGCAGCCTCAGTGCTGTAGCTGCTCCTGAAGAAAGCGTTGACACTCTCGGTGGCGACGATCTGGTGCAGGTCGCGTTCCGCAAGGTTGACCGCAATGAGCTTCTCGGCGGTGTCGAGGTTCTTGATATCGAGAACCTGCTCAAGAAGAACTATATCAACGACTTGAACGGCACAACCCTCAACGGTTATGTCCCCGGATATAACGGAAATTCGCTGTGGGGACTCGATGCCGACAATGCAGGCTTCCTCGTCCTTATCGACGGCGTTCCCCGCGACCTCAACAACATTCCCCCCACCGAGGTCAAGGAAATAACCTTCATGAAGGGTTCTCAGGCAGTAGTCCTCTACGGCAGCCGTGCCGCCAAGGGTGTGATTTACATCACCACCAAGCGTGGAAAGGAAGGACCGCTGCGCGTCGATGCTCATGTCAACACCGGATGGCATGTCGCCAAAGCCTATCCCGAGTATCTCGGTAGCGCCGAGTACATGACCCTCTACAACGAGGCCCGTGTCAATGACGGTCTCGGCATCCTCTACTCCCCCGAGGAAATCTACAAGACTGCGAGTCATGCCAATCCCTTCCGTTACCCCGACGTTGACATGTATTCGGGCAAGTATCTCAAAAAGTCTTACAACCGAACCGATGCCGACGTGGAAATCTCGGGTGGTAACCAGCGTGCCCGCTTTTACACCAACATCAACTACTACCGCGTGGGTGACTATATCGACTTCGGCGAGGCCAAGAAGAACTTTACCGACCGTTTCAGCGTGCGCGGTAATGTGGATGTGAACATCACCGACTGGATCAAGACCACCGTCGATGCCGCCGCCACGTTCTACAACGCCCGCGGTGCTCACAGCAACGATACCGGCGACTACTGGGCCAACGCCGCCGTGTTCCGCCCCAACCGCATCACGCCCCTCATCCCCGTCGACATGATCAACCCCGGCGCGTCCGAAGCCCTCGGCCTTGTCGGTTCAAGCGGCAACCTGCGCGACGGCATGTTCCCCGCCGGTACCACCGTCGATGCAACCAACATCTTTGCCGACTACTATTTCAAGGGTTACAACAAGTTTACCAGCCGTCAGTTCCAGTTTGACGCCGCCCTTGACATCGACCTTTACAAGCTGACCAAGGGACTGTCGTTCCACACTCAGTTTGCAGTCGACTATGCCACTTCCTATAATACCGGCTATTTCAATTCCTACGCCACCTTCGTCCCCACTTGGAGCGACTATAACGGCGTTGACGAAATCGTATCTATCCGTCAGGAAGGCAAGGACGAGCACTCGGGTGTTCAGAACATCAGCGATTCAAAGAGCAACCAGACCATCCATTTCTCGGCCAACTTTGACTATGCCCGCACTTGGAACGGCGTTCACAACTTCCATGCTCTCGCCGGTGTCAACGGATGGCAGAAAACCTTCTCGGGAACCTACCACCGCACCAGCAACGCCAACCTCGGCGTGGAAGTCGACTATAATTTCGACAACCGCTACTATGTTGACTTCTCTCTTGCTGGTGTCCACTCCTCCAAGCTCGCTCCCGGCCACCGTCAGGCTTGGTCTCCCTCTGGGACAATCGGCTGGCGCATCTCTCAGGAAGATTTTCTGAAAGATTCCCCCGTTGTCAACGAGTTGATGCTCAGTGCCTCGGCAAGCAAGCTGCATCAGGACATCGACATCAAGGATTACTACATGTACAGCGCCAACTACTCGGCAAGCGGATGGTACTCTTGGGCAGCAGGCGGACAGGACGCGTTCAACCCGCGTCGTGGTTCCAACACTGACCTGACCTACATCACTCGCGAGGAGTTTTCGGTAAATCTGCGCGGCGAGTTCTTTGACCGCATGCTCGGCCTGACCGCATCGTTCTTCACCATCAAGAACGACGGCCTCATCATCGACAACTCTACAAAGTTCCCGAGCTACTTCATGACCTACTATCCCGAATCGTCGTTTGTGCCTTACCTCAACTACAACGCCAACCGCCGCACCGGCTTTGACTTCGGCGTGAAGTTCAACAAGCAGTTTGGCGAATTTGAACTCGGCGTGGGAGTCAACGGTACCTACTATGACACCAAGGCCACCAAGCGTGACGAGGTGTGGGTCGAAGACTATCTCTATCGCGAGGGTCGTCCCGTCGACGGAATCTGGGGCTATGTCAGCGATGGTTTCTTTGCCACTGACGAAGAAGCAGCCGCTGTTGACCAGAAGGCTCTCGGCGGATCTGACCTCAAGGCCGGCGACATCAAGTATGTCGATGTCAACGATGACGGCATCATAGACACCAAGGACCAAGTGTTCCTCGGACGCGGCGGATGGTATGGCGACCCCTTCACGATGGGTGTCAACATCACTGCCAAGTACAAAGGCTTCACGCTCTTTGTTCACGGAACAGGCGGATTCGGTGCCAAGGGCATGAAGGACAACTCCTACTGGTGGGTATCGGGCGACGGCAAGTATTCGGCCGTTGTGCGTGACCGCTGGACACCCGAGACTGCTGCTACTGCCTCCTATCCCCGTCTGACAACAACCAACGGTGCCAACAACTTCACCTCGTCAGACTTCTGGATTTACAGCCGTGACCGTTTCGAGCTTGCAAAAGTACAGCTTACCTACGACTTCCCCACCCGCCTTTTCCACGGTCCTGTCGTGAAAGGTCTGTCACTCTATGTCAGCGGCGACAACCTGCTCATGATTTCCAAGAACCGCAAGATTATGGAAATGAATGTCGGGAGCGCCCCTCAGTCGCGTTTCTACAACGTGGGTGCAACAGTAACTTTCTAATAACTCATGAAATATATGAAAAGTATATATAAAATAATGGCGGCAGTCGCCCTGACAGCATCAATGGCAGCCTGTGACGACCTTTTTGATCCCGCGATTGAGAATATCAAGGACATCAACAATCTCGACAAAGAGCCCGCCACTGTCGACGGTATTCTCGGCAGTGCCTACATCCTGATGCCTTACCCCGACGAAATGTCGACATGGGACGTGGCTACCGACGACGCAGTCAGCAACGACCTTAACAACGGTTTCATGAAAATCGCTGTCGGCGGCTGGACTGCCGAGAACGGTCTCTCGGGCGACAACTACCGTGACCGCAACGCCTCGATTCAGTTTGTCAACCAGTTCCTCTCGATTGTCGACAATGTGACTTTCTCGACCAATGCCGCAATCAACGAGATGTTCCGCGACCGCCTCAAGGGCGAGGCTTACGCCCTGCGGGTGCTCAACATGTATCACCTCCTTCAGAACTACGGTGGCAAGACTGCCTCGGGCGAGCTGATGGGTGTGCACATTTGGACTACCCCCTACGATGCCACGATGGACATGAACGTCGCGCGTGACACCTACGCCGACTGCCTCAAGCAGCTTTTTGAAGATGCCGAAAAGGCTCTCGAACTGCTCCCCACCGACTATCAGGACGTTTCCTCGGTCAACGACATCCCCGCCAAGTACCGCCAGCTCGGTATCGATGATCCCGCCGATTATACACGCGTCTTCGGCAACCATGCTTGGACCCGCATGTCGGGCCGCATCGTCGAGGCTCTGCTCGCTCAGGCCACTCTGCTCGCTTCGAGTCCCGCGTTTGCCGACGGTTCTGGCGTGACCTCGACTCAGGCCGCCGACTATGCCGCAGTCGTTCTTGACCGCATCGGCGGCGTTGCCGGTATCAGCGAGAAAGGACACCTGTGGTACACTGCCGAGCAGATGGGTGAAGGCGGAAGTGTCTATGGCAACCATTCTGAAATCCTGTGGCGTGGCGGAATCACCACTTCGACCTCGACTCTCGAAGAAAACAACTTCCCCCCCACAATCTACGGCAAAGGCCGCATCAACCCTACTCAGAACCTTGTTGACGCCTTCCCGATGCAGAACGGTTATCCCATCACCGATGCCCGTTCCGGCTATGATGCCGCCAAGCCCTACGCAGGCCGCGACCCGCGTCTTGAGGCTTACATCGTTGTCAACCAGTCGACTCTCGGTGTAAATAACTCGACAATCAACACCGCTGCCGACAGTGACACCAACGACGGTCTCAACAAGGAGTCGGGTTACTCAACCCGCACTGGCTACTACATGCGCAAGCACCTGCGCAACGACGTGAACCCCAATCCCGCAGGAAAGGTCGAGAAAGCCCGCTACACCAAGCGCATCCGCTACACCGAGATTTTCCTTGCCTATGCCGAGGCTGCCAACGAGGCTTGGGGCCCCACAGGGACAGGTACCCACGGCTACAGTGCCTATGACGTAATCAAGGCTATCCGCAAGCGTGCCGGTATCGGCAGCCAGAACGGTGCCTACACCGGCGACCCCTATCTCGAATCGGTCAAGAATAGCAAGGAGGAAATGCGCAAGCTCATCCGCAACGAGCGTCGCCTCGAACTCTGTTTCGAGAACCTCCGTTTCTGGGATCTCCGCCGCTGGCAGGCTGACCTTAACGAGACTGCCAAGGGTGTCAGCATCAAGGGTACAGCTTTCACTCCCATCGATGTGGAAAACCGCCGTTACAGCGATTATATGTACTACGGTCCGCTCCCTTACAGCGATGTGTTAAAATTCAGCAACCTTGAGCAGAACCAAGGATGGTAATTTTGTCATGTTAACCAAAATAATGAATAACCAATGAAACTGATCAAATATTCAACCCTTTTCGGTCTCGGTGCCGCGCTTGCGCTCGGAACAGTATCGTGCAAAAACTCCGATACCGATTTCCCTGACCATCAAGATGGTGTCAGCGCATATTTCGCCCACCAGTATCCTGTCAGAACTATCGTTCTCGGTGACTTCCCCGAGGGTGACAACTCGCTCGACAACCAGCACAAGTGCATGATTTATGCCACTCAGGGCGGTGCCTACAAGTCGCGCGACCTGAAAATCGACGTTGTTGTCGACCCCTCGCTGACTGACAATCTGACTTTTGATGGCGAGATGCCCGTCAAGGTGATGCCCGAGAGCTACTATTCGCTCGCAAGCACCACGCTGACCAAGAAGAAAGACTATCTTTTCGGCACCGAGGTGTCGCTCAGTGACGCTTTCTTCGCCGATGCCGCATCGCTGACCAATACCTATGTCATTCCCTTGCGCATGACTGCCGCCGTCGGTGCTGACCGCATCCTCTCGGGCACAGCCATCGATCCCGAGTCCAATCCCGCCCGTTGCGACGCATCGGCTTGGAGCGTGCTCCCTCAGGACTATGTGCTCTACTGCGTGAAGTTTGTCAACAAGTGGCATTCCTCTTATCTGCGCCGCGGTACCGACATAATCACCGATGCCGCCGGTGTCACCAAGACTGTCGAGCGTCGCGCCCAGTATGTAGAGCAGGACGAGGTTGTCAACCTGACCACCGCCGCTCTTGACAAGTGCATCTTCCCCGTGTCGACAGTTGTCGAGGATGGTGAAAGCCTCAAGACACTCACCTGCGAGCTCATCCTGACTTTCAACGGCAACGACTGCACCGTCACCACCTCGACTCCCGGCATGACCGCGTCGGGAAGCGGCAAGTATGTGCCCCTCGGCGATAAAAACAGCTGGGGAAACAAGGACCGTGACGCTCTCTATCTCGACTATGAGATCAATTTCGGCCCGGTGAAGTACAAGACCGAGGATATCCTCGTGCTCCGCGCCCGCGACATCGCTCCCGAATATTTTACTCCTGTTTATAACAAGTAAATCTGACTTATCATGAAAAGATATAAATTCAGTATCCCCGTGCTTGCTGCGGCTGCCGTGATGACCGGGTGTGTCGACGAAATCGACAACACCTCCAATTTCACGGTGGAGAAACCCGAGAGTCTGGCACAATATGAATATCTCAACGCCTATGAGCCGTTGAAAAATTATGTCGACCGCAGCGCTCATCCCGGCTTCCTCCTCGGGACAGGTGTAAGTGCCTCGGACTATCTGCAGCGCGGCGCGGTGTATCTGCTGACTAATTCCAACTTTGATCAGGTGACGGCTGGCAACGCGATGAAATATGCGTCGGTGGTAAAGGAAGACGGCTCGATGGATTTTGGAACAGTACGCGAGTTTGTCAACGCTGCTACCGATGCCGGACTGTCAGTCTACGGCCACACTCTCTGCTGGCACGAGCAGCAGACCGTGAAATGGCTCAACTCGCTCCTTGGCGACAAGGAAATCGAGATCGATCCCGATCAGAAAAACGAGGTGGTCGATTACACTATGGACTATTCGACCGTTTCGTCCTTCAATTTCTGGGCTCCTGACGAGGTGAAGGCCAACATCTCAATCAATCAGGCCGAGGGCTGTTTTGAGCTTGTCAACGAGACTGCCATTGAAAACTGGCAGGTTCAGTATCATGTCGCCGACGGCCTCCCCATTGCCAACGGTCAGACCTATCAGCTCAAGGTTATGGTGCGCGGTACCGGCGAAGGCGCTCTGGAAGGCCGTGTGGGTGACTGGGGCGGCGGTCCCGGTGTGCGTGTGCCTTTCACCACCGAGTGGGAAGAACAGGTCGTTGAGTTCACCGCGGCTACCGACGGCGGCTTTGTCCTCCTTCAGTCTGGACAGTTTGTCGGAACCATTCAGATTAAGTATGTCAAGATTACCCACCTTGAAGCTCCGGCGATAGCAATTCCTGTCCCGGTTTGGGAACCTGATTTCGCTTCGGTTGAGAATAAAGATGAAGCCATCATGGGTTGGGGTAATAATTCTACCCGTAAGGTTGTCAATGACATTCTTGAACTCACCAATCCGTCTAAAGTCAACCCTTGGGAAGCTCAGGCAGGAAAAGATTTTGATGCCCCGATGGAAGTGGGGACAAAATATTTCCTCAAACTTAAAATCAAGGGAACTTCGGAAGGCAGCATTTCAGCAGGATTCCAAAATCCGGATGGCTATAAGGGCTGTGGCGATTTTAATAGAATTTCGATTACCAAGGACTGGAATGAAGTCACTGTTTCTGCCACATGTAATGGAGACAATGCTCTGCGTTTCTTGTTTAGCTATGGTGATTATGAAGGTACTATCTATATCGAAAGCCTCTGCTTGTATTATGAGAAATCGGCTAACGCTATTCCCATGACTCCCGAAGAAAAGGCCGAAGTCCTCACCAACGAGATGGAACGCTGGGTGAAGGGAATGATGGAAGCCACCGAGGGCAAGGTCAAGGCTTGGGACGTTGTCAACGAGCCTCTCTCGGGTGGCCCGTGGGGTCAGCGTTACGACCTTCAGCATGCCGCTACGGCTTCCGGCGACCAGAGCAACAAGTTCTACTGGCAGGATTACCTCGGTGACAACTATGTGCGTGTCCCCATCAAGTTTGCCCGCAAGTACTTCGTTGAAAACGGTGGCAATGCCGAAGACCTCAAGCTCTTCATCAACGATTACAACCTTGAGTCGACTTGGGACGACAATCAGAAACTCAAGAGCCTCCTGCAGTGGATTGACCAGTGGGAGAGCGACGGCGAGACCGTTATCGACGGCATCGGTTCCCAGATGCACGTTTCCTACAACATGAACCCCGAGGCTCAGAAGAAACAGGAGGAACACATTGTCAAGATGTACCAGCTCCTCGCAAGTTCCGGCAAGCTCATCCGCGTTACCGAGCTTGACATGGGCATCATCGACGAGAACGGCAACGCTATCAAGACTGCCGATCTGACCTTCGAGCAGAAGATGCTGATGTCTGACTTCTTCAAGTTCATCGTTGAGAAATACTTCGAGATTATTCCCGTTGACCAGCAGTATGGTATCTGCGCATGGGCACAGACTGACAGTCCCGAAGACTCAGGCTGGCGTGCCGGCGAACCCATCGGTCTGTGGGATCTGAACTACAGCCGCAAACCAGCCTACGGCGGCTTTGCCGACGGCCTTGCAGGCAAGACCAATTAAGAATCATTATTTTGGTAGATCATTAATATGTTTTAGGTAGTATTATGATCGTTTCGTCGCCGGGAGAACCGTGCACTTCTCTCCCGGCGACGATTTTTTTAACACAGAGTGCGATGAAAAACTTAGCATTATCGATTTCGCTTTTAATGGCTTTTTCGGCCTATTCGGCCGAGCAAATGCCCATAATTCAGACACAATACACCGCCGACCCTGCTCCGATGGTCTATAATGATACCATATATCTGTACACTTCCCACGACGAGGATGACGCCGAAGGCTATGGTTTCAAGATGCAGGACTGGCTGCTCTATACATCGACCGATATGGTCAACTGGACCGGACACGGCCCCGTGGCGTCTCTGAAAGATTTTGAATGGGTCAAGCGCGATAATGGCGCGTGGGCGATTCAGGTAGTTGAACGAAACGGCCGATTCTACATGTATTGCCCCATTCACGGCAACGGAATCGGAGTCCTTGTTGCCGACTCCCCCTATGGCCCCTTTACCGACCCCATCGGCAAGCCGCTCGTGTGGCAGAAAGAACACTGGAACGATATTGACCCGACAGTGCTTGTCGACGATGACGGTCAGGCGTATATGTACTGGGGAAACCCCGAACTTTACTATGTGAAACTCAACGAGGACATGGTGTCCTACTCGGGTGAGATTCACAAATTTGATAAAGCACCGCTGCATTATCAGGAAGGCCCGTGGCTTTTCAAGCGTGACAGCCGCTATTATCTTGCCTTTGCATCGACCTGTTGCCCCGAAGGTATCGGTTATGCGATGAGCGACAACCCCGAAGGACCGTGGGAGACACGGGGGTATATCATGGCTCCCACTGAAAGAACCCGTGGCAATCATCCCGGAATTATAGAATATAAAGGAAAAAATTATGTGTTTGGCCACAGCTATGACATCCTCAGGCTGTTGACCCCCGACCATCATGAACGCCGCTCGGTCAATGCCGCCGAGATGCGCTTTAACCCCGACGGCACAATCGCTGAGGTGCCCTACTGGAAAGATGTCGAACTGGTACAGATTGAACCCCTCGACCCCTATCGGCGAGTCGAGGCCGAGACAATGGCATGGGGATTCGGCCTCAAAACCCGGCCGTGCGGCTCCCGCAACATGGCTGTCACCGATGTCGACAACGGCGAATATCTCTGTGTCAAAGGGGTGGATTTCGGATCACGCGGCGCAAAGAAATTCATTGCGTCGGTGGCCTCGGAAAAGGGCGGTTCACGCATCACGATAAGGCTCGATGCCAAGGACGGCAAAGTCGTGGGCGAGCTGAAAGTGCCATCGACCGGTTCTTTTGATGACTACAAGGTTGTAGACTGCAAGGTCGACAAAATCCGTGGAATCCATGACTTTTACCTGACTTTTGAAGGCGACGGCAACGGATTGCTCAATATAGATTACTGGAAATTCAAATAAAAACGATTTAAGTTATGAATAATACCATTAGAAAAATAGCGATAGTCGCTTTCCTGACATTCGGCTGTTTCAGTGCAAGCACAGCCGAGGCGTTTACCGCGTCGACCAATATCCCCGAGGCGCAGTATCCCAAAGTCGATACCGACCGTTGCGCCCATTTCCGCATCCATGCTCCCGAGGCCCGTGATGTCAAGGTCGACATCTGCGGAACCAAGTATGACATGACCCGTGACGCCGACGGATGGTGGTCGGCAGTGACACAGCCGTTGGTTGTGGGATTCCACTATTATTTCCTTGTGGTCGACGGAGTGAGCGTGATTGACCCTGCGAGCGAGGCTTTTTACGGGTGCGGGCGCATGTCGGGCGGAATCGAGATTCCCGAGGATGCCGAGACAGCCGCCTATTATACGTTTAATAAGGATATTCCCCACGGACAGGTGCGCGAGTGCCGCTATTACTCTGACATTGAAAACGCTCAACGTCGCTGCTTTGTGTACACTCCGGCCGAATATGAGACCCGGACCGACCGCCGTTACCCCGTTCTCTACCTCCAGCACGGCATGGGGGAGGATGAACGCGGATGGCATCAGCAGGGGCGCATGGCCGACATTCTTGACAATCAGATTGCTGCCGGGAAATGTGTCCCCATGATTGTCGTGATGGACTATGGCAACTGCGGTTACATTTTCGGCGCGCGTCCCGGCGAGACTCGTGCCGACTTTGGCGCGACTTTCACCCCGATAATGATTAACGAGCTTATACCCTTTATTGAAAAGAATTTCCGTGCCCTGACCGACCGCGACAACCGTGCGATGGCGGGTCTGTCGTGGGGTGGTCACGAGACGTTCCAGACAACACTTTACAATCTCGACAAGTTTTCCCACATCGGGTCGTTCAGCGGTGCGTTGTTCTTCCTTGCCGACGGTATCGACAAGGCATATGACGGCGTGTTTACCGATGCTGACAATTTCAACAAGCGGGTTCACACATTCTTCCTCGGGATGGGTACCGAGGAAGGATTCGGAAGCGACCGTATCAGCAAGGCTCTGACCGACGCCGGTATCAACAACACATATTTTGCATCGCAGGGCACCCACCACGAGTGGCTGACATGGCGTCGATGCCTCAATGAGTTCCTTCCGTTAATTTTCAAGCAGTAACCATGAATCGCTCTATTTTGGTTGCAGGCATGATGAGCCTGTCGTTGGCAGCTATGGCTGTCAACCCCATTGTACAGACCAATTATACCACCGACCCGGCGCCGATGGTACATAATGACACTCTCTATGTCTATACCGGTCATGACGAGGCCGGCGCCGATTTCTTCTGGATGCAGGAATGGCGTGTATATTCCACCACCGACATGGTCAACTGGACCGATCACGGATCGCCGCTCGCTATCGAGGATTTCGAGTGGGGCGATGACCGCGCTTGGGCGCCCCAGTGTGTCGAGCGCAACGGAAAGTTCTATTTCTATGTGCCGTTGCATTCCCGTCTCTTTGGCGCAATGGCTATCGGCGTGGCTGTCGGGGATACACCTGTCGGCCCGTTCAAGGACGCGCTCGGCCATCCCCTTGTCGACGGCAGCTGGGACTATATAGACCCGACCGTTTTTGTCGACGATGACGGTCAGGCATATCTTTATTGGGGCAATCCCGAGATATACTATGTGAAGTTGAACGATGACATGGTGTCGTTCAGCGGCGATGTTCAGAAAGTGGAGCAGACTGTTGACGGTTTCGGTGCCCCCGGGCCTGAACTGCGCTCCAAGGATGTGAAATACAAGGACAATTACACCGAAGGCCCGTGGTTCTACAAGCGCGGTGGCAAGTACTACCTTCTTTATGCCGCGGGAGGTGTGCCCGAGCACATCGCCTATTCGATGAGCGACGGCCCGACAGGCCCGTGGAAATACATGGGGGAGATTATGCCCCTCTGTGACACCGGGTCGTTCACCAACCATTGCGGCGTGGCTGACTTCAAGGGAAATTCCTATTTCTTCTACCACACCGGCAAGTTGCCCGGCGGTGGCGGTTTCGGTCGCAGCATGGCCGTGGAACAGTTTGACTACAACCCCGACGGGACATTCCCCGTCATCATGCCCACCGACGAGGGTGTCGCCCCGGTCGGGACGCTCGACCCTTACCGCCGTGTCGAGGCCGAGACGATGGCATGGTCAAGCGGTATCGGTGTCGAGCAGAATGCCGAGACAGGCGTGTATGTCTCTGACGTGCACAACGGCGACTATATGATGGTCAAGAATGTGAACTTTGGCAGCGGAGGCCCGAAAACATTCGGGGCGTCGGTTGCAAGTGCACTGCGTGGCGGTGTCATTGAGGTGCGTCTCGACTCTACTGAGGGAGATCTGATTGCCTCACTTGATGTCCCGGGTACAGGCGGCTGGGAAAACTGGCGGTATATCGAGACTCCCGCACTGGCCGAAGTCCCCGGCTTGCATGATATTTATTTCGTGTTCAAGGGACGCAAAGGCCCCAAGTTGTTCAACATCGACTATTGGCGTTTTGAATAATGGATCGGTTAGGATTTATAATACTGTGCGTTGCCGCGACTGTTCCGGCGATTGCTGCCGGGGCGGTACAGGAGGTTTCCAGTCCCGACGGACTGACCGTTGTCACAGTCAGTGACGAGGGTGGAACGCCGACCTACACGGTCACGCATGACAACGTGGATTTCGTCAGTCAGTCCCCGCTCGGCCTTGTCACCAATATCGGCGATTTTTCACGCAATATGAAACTGACAGCTGCAAAACCGGTGGAACGGGTGCGTGACAGCTATTCGCTGCGCAACATCAAGAAAAATCATGTCGATTACGAGGCCAACCGCGGCGTGTTCACCTTTGCCTGCGACGGACGTGACGCTGTTGATGTAATCTTTGAGGTGAGCGACAACAATGTCGCGTTTCGTTACATGGTTCATCCCCGTGGAGAGACCCGGTGCTGCGTTATTGAGCGTGAGGCGACAGGATTTCAGATGCCCGACGGCACGACTACGTTCCTCTGCCCCCAGAGCGGCCCGATGGGAGGTTTTGCCCGCACCTCGCCCAGCTATGAGACAAGTTACACTCTTGACGACGCCACGGGTAAAAACGGCTGGGGCGAGGGTTATACTTTCCCCTGCCTGTTCCGTAACGGCGATGCCGGATGGACCCTCGTGTCAGAGACCGGCATTGCTGGTGACTATTGCGCGTCACACCTCTCGGGCAACCCCGGGGGAATGTATCAGATTGCCTATCCGCAGCCGGGAGAGATGAACGGTTTCGGCTCGACATCGGCTGCCATCATGCTCCCCGGCTTTACTCCGTGGCGCACTGTCACCGTCGGGAAGACTCTTGCACCGATAGTCGAGACCACGATACCCTTTGATGTAGTGAGGCCGCTCTATGAGCCGTCGCGCAGTTATGAATACGGCAAGGGGTCGTGGAGCTGGATCATAAAGATGGATTCGAGCTGTAACTTTGACGAGCAGAAACGCTACATTGATTTCTCGGCCGCGATGGGTTACCGCAGTGTGCTTGTCGACGCGCTTTGGGACACGCAGATCGGTCGCGAGAAGATGGAAGAACTGGCTGCCTACGGCAAGTCAAAAGGAGTGGGCCTCTATCTGTGGTATAATTCCAACGGTCACTGGAACGACGCGCCCCAAGGGCCGCGCGGAATCATGAACGACATCGTGAACCGCCGCAAGGAGATGGCGTGGATGAAGGACAACGGAATTCTCGGTATAAAGGTCGACTTTTTCGGCGGCGACAAGCAGGAGACAATGCGTCTTTATCACGACATTCTCGCCGATGCCAACGACTACGGACTTCTCGTCGTGTTCCACGGCTGCACACTCCCGAGAGGATGGGAGAGAATGTATCCCAACTATGCCGCGAGCGAGGCTGTGCTTGCCAGTGAGAACCTGCATTTCTCTCAGGGAAGCTGCGATGCCGAGGCGATGAACGCATGCATCCATCCGCTGGTGCGCAACACTGTCGGAAGCATGGACTTCGGAGGCAGCGCGCTGAACAGATATTATAATGCCGACAACGCGCCGCGTGGTTCTAAACGCATGACGTCCGACGTGTTTGCCCTCGCGACCGCTGTGCTGTTCCAGAGTCCCGTGCAGCATTTCGCCCTCGCGCCTAACAATCTTGACGATGCCCCCGACTGGGCAATCGAATTCATGAAAGAGGTTCCCACAACATGGACCGAGACCCGTTTCATCGAGGGGTATCCCGGAAAATATGTCGTCATGGCCCGTCGTCACGGCGCGACATGGTATATCGTCGGTGTCAACGCCGATGACAAGGCGCGCAACCTGACAATCGAGATTCCCGATGAAATCCGCAACAGCCCGCTTGAACTGTATAGTGATGACTCGTCGTTGAACGGCAGCCGGAAATCTTGCCGTCCCGACAAGAAAGGCCGCGTGAAAGTATCAGTGCCGAAAAACGGCGGATTTGTCATCGTCAACCGTCCCGACCCCGATTTTCATGTCTATCTGTGCCTCGGACAGTCCAACATGGAGGGGAACGCGCGCTACGAGCCTCAGGATACCATTGCTGTCGACGAGCGTTTCTTGATGATGGCTGCTGTCGATATGCCCCGTTTCGGCCGACTGAAAGGTGAGTGGTACAATGCCGTCCCTCCTCTCGCGAGAGAATACACCGGCCTGACCCCCGCCGATTACTTCGGACGCACGATGGTCGCTTCTCTCCCGGCCCCCAAAAGGGTAGGGGTCATCAATGTGGCTGTCGGCGGTTGCCGCATCGAGTTGTTTAACCCCGACTCCTGTGCGACACACATTGCCTCGCAGCCGGGATGGCTCAAAGGTATGGTGAAAGCCTATGACGACAATCCCTACCGCCGGCTGGTTGAAATGGCCCGCGAGGCGCAGCGTTCCGGTGTCATCAAGGGAATATTGCTCCATCAGGGGGAATCCAACACTGGTGACCCCATGTGGACTGCAAAAGTTGAAAACCTTTACAACCGGCTGCTCGCCGACTTGAACCTCGACCCCGCCGAAGTGCCCCTCGTCGCAGGCGAGATGCTGTCGGCCGAGGAGGGGGGATTGTGCGCGGCAATGAATGAGTCGGTCAACACTCTGCCCTCGGTCATCCCCAACTGCGCCGTTGTCTCATCGGCAGGATGCAAAGGCGCGCCCGACGGCCTCCACTTTACCGCCGACGGCTATCGCGAACTTGGCCGCCGTTATGCTGCCGAAATGTTGAAACTTACCAAATAACTAATAAATCCGAGTAATGAAATACCTTCCTTTAATTGCAATTTTTGCAGTCGCGGCTACATCGTGTCGTTCTGAACAATCGACCCCGACTCTCAAAGACTATCTCAAGTATGACTTCCTTATCGGCGCTGCCGTCAATGTCAATCATGTAAACGGTCTCGACCCCAAGGCCGATTCGATTGTCACCATGCATTTCAGCTCTATTGTGGCTGAAAACTGTATGAAATCAATGGAAATCCATCCCGAAGAAAATGTCTACAACTGGGAAGATGCTGACAAATTTGTCGATTACGGCACAAGCCGTGGCATGGCTGTCATCGGTCACACCCTCGTGTGGCATTCGCAGCTTTCCCACTGGTTCCCTTACGATTCAACCGGCAATTATGTGACCCCCGATGTGCTGAAACAGCGCATGCGCGACCACATCACAACTGTAATGACCCGTTATAAAGGCCGCATCAAAGGCTGGGACGTTGTCAACGAGGCTATTATGGAAGACGGGTCTTACCGCAAGTCTCCGTTCTACGACATCCTCGGCGAGGAGTTTATCCCATTTGCATTCCGGTGTGCTATGGAGGCCGACCCCGATGCCGAACTTTATATCAACGACTACAACATGAGTTTCCCCGAAAAGCGGGCGGCCTATGTCAGACTCGTCAACGATATGAAATCTGAAGGAATCAGGGTTGACGGTATCGGTATGCAGGGACACAACGGTATGGACTATCCGAGCATCGAGGAGTTTGAAAAATCTATTGTTGAATTTGGCAAGACAGGTTGCAGCGTGATGATTACTGAATGGGACATGAGCGCGCTCCCCACTGTAAGTTTTAGCTCCAACGTATCAGATGTTACAGATTTCGACCAAAAACGCAATCCCTATCCCGACGGTCTTCCCGCCGAAGTATCAGAAGAATGGAACAACCGCATGGCCCAGTATCTGTCACTGTTCCGCAAACACTCCGATGTGATTTCCCGCGTTACCGTGTGGGGCACTCACGACGGCATGTCATGGAAAAACGACTTCCCCATGCGTGGCCGTGTCGACTACCCCCTGCTCTTTGACCGCGACTACAACATGAAACCCTTCTTGGTCAAGGAACTGCAACAACCAATCTAACCGTCATTCTCATTCATAATGACAAAAAAAAGGATTGCAACCCGACTGGTTGCAATCCTTTTTTTTATCGTTGATTCAGCGAATTACTTCACTTCCTCGGATGTATGAGGTATTGAATTTCAGAGAGATATGGCATCGTGTTCCAAATATGGACACATTTTCATCAAATTATTCAATCACGATTTAGCTATATTAAATTTGAAGTATTAACAAATTATGTTTATTTTTGTACATGAATAAATAAGAATATGATAAAGAGTAAGTCTAAATATAAGAATCGTATTCGTGTGGTACTAGCAGAAAAGGTTATCACCAATCATTGGATAGCTGATAAAATGGGAGTTTCGGATATGACCGTATCCCGTTGGACGACTAATAAGATTCAGCCTTCTATGTCTCAGTTCATCGAAATATCCAATCTTCTTAACGTGGATGTAAAAGAGCTGATTGAGTATAATTTCGACAATGCCTTAATTAAATGAGTAGAATAATCGATTTCAATAATATCAAAGATTCTTTGGGTAATAGTATATTTTATACCAATGATAGAGCTACAGTAGCTTTAGGAGACTCCTTGCAACTACTAAAAAAAATACCAGACAACAGCGTATCTCTTATCTTAACAGATCCGCCATATCATAGCACCAAGAAGGGTAATATAATAAACGATAAGGCATTCTCAACAGATGATGATTTCATCAATTGGATGGAGTTGTATGCAATGCAATGGAAACGGGTGTTACGCCCAAATGGTTCGATCTTTATGTTTTGTTCTTCTTGCATGGAGTCAAAACTGACGAATATGCTTTGTAAGCACTTTAATGTTTTGTCTCATATTGTTTGGACAAAGCCAAATGAACCTGGATATGACGGATGGAAAGGGAAGATGAAAAAAGAAGCTCTAAGACAATGGTATCCACATTCGGAACGTATTATTTTTATGGAAGCTGCTTCCGAAGGAAATCTAAATCGCTCATATTTTGGCAACTATCTCAAACGTTTGCGTACTGAATGTAACCTTTCAGGAAAAGATTTGACGGGAATGATAGGTGCATACGGAAGAGTAAATCACGGAGGAGCTGTTTCAAATTGGGAAAGTGGACGAAATATTCCAAGCAAAGAGCAGTATGCAAGTATATGTGAGGCCCTAAAAAAGTCCGGCATTAAGGAGAAGTTATTAGAATATGAAGATGTTATTCGCCCTTTTGAGGTTAATGCCAATGTGGAATTTACAGATGTGTGGACATTCCCATCCGTTAAAGCTTACAAAGGTAAACACCCAGCCGAAAAACCTGTGTCCATGCTTGAACACTGTATTCGGGCTACTACCTTTCCTGGTGACATTGTACTGGATTGTTTTGCCGGTTCTGGCAGTACTATCGTAGCGGCCTTACTGACACATCGGATTGGAATTGGAATTGAAATTGACAACAGTTGGTGCTTCTCAATCAAGAGGATCATTGAAAACGCAGAAGATACAGGCGATGTATGTGACATCCAATCCATAATGAAAAGGTTGGTGTCAGATAAAGAACCATCGCTTTTTGATTTTGAAACTAAAGCGTTTTGATATTGTTCGTTATTAGCACACGGCGCATCCAATCTAAAGTTGGCTCAATACCAGAATCTTTAACGACGACATTGCAGTGGTGATGTCCCCATCCTAAATTGTAAGGCCTATGGTTGAACTCTCCCGTACGAAGTTCACGTATGTGAAATAAACTCACTTCCGTAACAGTGAGGTCTGGAACAACCCTACCTTCGGCTTGCTGTATTTTTCTGCAAAAGCCAATTGCCGAAATATGTTGTAGACATAATGGACAGATAGTATATCCATCAGCGTCAACAATGCGGGCCTGCTCTAATTCTTTTCGATTATATAGTCCTTTCTCTTTGGCTTCATTTTTCAATTCAATAATATAATTACGAAGGGCAGACGGGTTCTCCGCATCCTTTATAAGTTCCTCTATATCCTTGCATGACCAGAACAGAACCTCAAGCTGTAATTTGCAGTTATTGTTATTCTGTTGTGTTGAATACTCATATACCCGGATACCAGCACCCTTCATCAAGGATGTGCAGAATCCTTTTACGATTTTGCTTTGACCTTCTGAAGTCGTTGCCGGAATCCTCGCAACATACTCTCCGCCTAAAGGCGTTTTTCTAGAGGTAGCAGCTTCCCATTTTTTCAAAGGAGGATATTTAACCCATTGTTCTCTCGTTTCATAGAACACCAGCATGTTTTTACCAAGTTTCAATCCTTTGTGACTCGAGGAGTTAAAATAATCTTCAGGTCTTATTAATACAATAAACCCATTTTCATATTGACCATTCTCCGAGGGGGCCTGCTTGCATATTTCATAATCTTCATATGGTATCAGAACCGTACTATTGCGTCCAACTCGATTTTGGTATATTACATCGTCATCTGCTCCGCGAGTCTGACCAGTCTTATATATTTTCGTCCTTACCAATTGAGGAAGATATATTAGTTTCTTAGCCATAGTTAAAAGTCCATTAAATGGGATAATGTTATATTTAATCCATTTGCAATCTTATTGAGCGTGTTCAGAGTGGGGCTTTTCTCGCCTCGTTCAATTATGCCGATATATGTGCGATCTATGCCGCACTTAAATGCAAATGCTTCTTGGGAAAGTCCTGTTGCCTTTCTTAAATCAACTAATCTTTTCCCAAATGCAATGTTTATAGGTGTTCCATTCATATTACAAAATTATACCATAGCCGACTAAAGTACAACGGACTAAAGATAGCATTAGTCAATTTGCTATTATGATGAACCATAAAACAAATAAGGGACACCCCATCGTTAATTAGGACACGTTCCAAATATGTTCCAAATATTGTGAAATTATATCAACCATAATTTATTTCAATCGAAATACAATCAAAGAAAATGGAGTGTAACCTTTTGAGTTACACTCCATTTATATGGATTTAGATATTTCTAAATTGACGAATTACTTCACTTCCTCGAAGTCTACGTCGGTGACTTGGTCGTTGCCGCCTTGGGCCGAGGGGCCAGCTTGCGGGCCAGCTTGAGGACCGGCTTGACCGGCGGCCTGCTGCTGGGCGTTGAGGATGTCCTGCTGGGCTGCGCCGAATGTCTTCTGAATTTCGTCAATCGCGCTGTCGATACCGGCTACATCCTGTGACTTGTGAGCTTCTTTCAGGCGGTTGAGGGCGTTTTCGATTGCGGCCTTCTTGTCGGCGGGAATCTTGTCGCTGATTTCCTGAAGCTGCTTTTCGGTCTGGAATATGACGGTGTCGGCGTGGTTGAGCTTGTCGATGCGTTCCTTTTCCTTAGCGTCGGCAGCGGCGTTGGCAGCGGCCTCGTCTTTCATGCGCTTGATTTCAGCGTCGGTCAGGCCGCTCGATGCCTCGATGCGGATGCTCTGTTCCTTACCGGTTGCTTTATCCTTGGCCGACACGTTGAGGATGCCGTTGGCATCGATTTCAAAGGTGACTTCAATCTGAGGAATGCCACGGGGTGCGGGAGCGATTCCGTCGAGGTGGAATTTGCCGAGGGTCTTGTCATCCTTGGCCATGGGACGCTCGCCTTGAAGGACGTGGATTTCAACCGAAGGCTGGTTGTCGGCAGCGGTCGAGAATGTCTCGCTCTTGCGCACGGGGATGGTGGTGTTGGCCTCGATAAGTTTGGTCATCACGCCGCCGAGGGTTTCGATACCCACTGACAGGGGCACGACGTCGAGAAGGAGCACGTCCTTGACATCGCCCGAGAGTACACCGCCTTGGATGGCTGCGCCTACGGCTACTACTTCGTCGGGGTTTACACCCTTGGAGGGAGCTTTGCCGAAGAATTTCTCGACAACCTGCTGGATGGCGGGAATACGGGTAGAACCGCCGACGAGGATTACTTCGTCAATATCTTTGGCGGTTAAGCCGGCATCCTTGAGTGCCTGCTCGCAGGGCTTGATTGTTGCCTGAATGAGTTTATCGGCAAGTTGCTCGAATTTTGCTCGGGTCAGTGTCTTTACAAGGTGTTTCGGAATACCGTTGACCGGCATGATGTAGGGGAGGTTGATTTCGGTCGAGGTAGTGCTCGACAGTTCAATCTTGGCCTTTTCGGCAGCTTCTTTGAGACGCTGGAGTGCCATGGGGTCCTGACGCAGGTCAATGCCTTCTTCTTTCTGGAACTCGTCGGCAAGCCAGTCGATGATGACATGGTCAAAGTCGTCACCGCCGAGGTGGGTGTCACCATTGGTCGACTTGACTTCAAACACGCCGTCGCCGAGTTCAAGGATGGAGATATCAAATGTACCGCCGCCGAGGTCGAATACGGCGATTTTCTGGTCTTTGTCTGACTTGTCAAGACCGTAGGCGAGGGCTGCGGCAGTCGGCTCGTTGACGATACGCTTAACGGTCAGACCGGCGATTTCGCCTGCCTCCTTGGTTGCTTGACGCTGAGAGTCGTTAAAGTAGGCGGGGACGGTGATGACGGCCTCGGTAACCGACTGTCCGAGGTAGTCTTCGGCGGTTTTCTTCATCTTCTGGAGAATCATTGCCGAGATTTCCTGAGGAGTGTATTCGCGGCCGTCGATGTCGACGCGGGGGGTATTGTTGTCGGCGCGGACAACCTTGTAGGGCATGCGCTCGATTTCTTTTTCAACCTGATTGTAAGTCTCGCCCATGAAACGCTTGATTGAATAGATGGTGCGTTTGGGGTTGGTGATAGCCTGACGCTTGGCGGGGTCGCCTACCTTGCGTTCGCCGCCGTCGACAAATGCTACAATCGAGGGGGTCGTGTTGCGGCCTTCGCTGTTAGGGATAACGACAGGGTCGTTTCCTTCAAGTACTGCTACGCAGGAATTGGTGGTTCCAAGGTCAATACCGATAATCTTTCCCATAATTCTATAGTTTTATTTTGTTTTTTTATGATTAAATTCTGTTTTCATGTCGCACCGGTGCCGATTGGGCCCGGTCGGCGGTCGTAAATGAAACAAATTTGATGCCAAAAATGTTGAGATTTCCGTAAAATATTGTATTTTAATTTATTGAGATGTTCCGGTTGCTGACGGAGGCAGATGTTTTTCTGCCATTATGACCGACATGACATGACACAATTTCAGCGACCCGGCAGTTGGAAAAGCTGTCACCGGGTGGAAATTTTCTGTTTTTTGCCACGGAGATGAGCGGTTTTTTTCTTTTTGTGGGTTGAAAACCCGAGAATTATGGTTAAATTTGCAACGAGAAATAGTGTGCCGTGGCGGGTGCAGACTTGCGCGGCATGTTATGGCTTTCGTTTTTTACAGTAAAATTTAACAATCATTTTTCAATATTTTTTATCATGGATATCTCTCATATCGAGCACATTGGGATTGCAGTTCCCAATCTTGAAGAAGCCATCGCGTTTTATGAAAACGTCATGGGCCTTAAATGTTTTGCCATTGAAGAAGTAGAGGATCAGAAAGTGCGTACGGCATTTTTCAAGGTCGGCCAGACCAAGATAGAGCTTCTCGAAGGAACCGCTCCCGAGAGCGCGATTTCTAAATTTATCGCCAACAACGGCGGCCGTGGCGGCATCCAGCACGTTGCGTTCGCTATCGAGGACGGCGTTGCCAACGCGCTTGCCGAGGTCGAGGAAAAAGGTGCCCGTCTGATTGACAAGGCTCCCCGCAAAGGTGCCGAGGGTCTCAACATTGCGTTCCTCCATCCCAAGTCGACTTGCGGAACCCTGATCGAGCTTTGCGAGGATCCCAACAAGTGATAACATTACACATTATTATATAGTACCCATCACAGTCATCAAAGGGACGGCCCTGTCGTTCCATTGACTATATGATTAAAAAAATGAGCAATCAACTTGAAAAAGTAAAAGAGCTTATCGCATTGCGCGAAGAAGCCCGTATCGGAGGCGGCGAAAAGGCCATCCAGAAACAACACGATAAAGGAAAATATACTGCCCGCGAGCGCATCGCCCAGTTGCTTGACGAGGGGTCGTTTGAAGAAATCGACATGTTTGTGCGCCATCGCTGTTACAACTTCGGTCAGGAAAAGAAAAGTTTTCTCGGTGACGGTGTCGTGACCGGCTACGGTACGATTGACGGTCGTCTCGTCTATGTCTTCGCTCAGGATTTTACCGTCTTCGGCGGTTCTCTCAGCGAGACAATGGCGTTGAAAATCTGCAAGATTATGGATATGGCCATGAAGATGGGGGCACCCGTCATCGGCCTTAACGACTCGGGCGGCGCGCGTATCCAAGAAGGTATCAACGCGCTTGCCGGTTATGCCGAAATTTTCCAGCGCAACATCCTTGCGTCGGGTGTGATTCCCCAGATTTCAGGTATCCTCGGCCCGTGTGCCGGTGGCGCGGTTTATTCTCCCGCGCTCACTGACTTCACCATCATGACCAAGGGTATTTCCTACATGTTCCTCACCGGCCCGAAGGTGGTGAAGACCGTTACCGGCGAAGATGTGACTCAGGAGGCTCTCGGCGGTGCTCAGGTTCACTCCCAAAAGAGTGGTGTGGCTCATTTCGCAGCCGAGGACGGCGAGGAGGCTCTGAAGATTATCCGCAAGCTGTTCAGCTACATACCCCAGAACAACCTCGAAGAACCCCCGTTGGTAGAATGCAACGACCCTATCGACCGTCTCGAAGACTCGCTCAACGATATCATTCCTGACTCGGCCAACCGTCCCTATGACATGTATGAGGTAATCGGAGCCATCGTCGACAATGGTGAGTTCCTCGAAGTGCAGCGTGACTATGCCAAGAACATCATCGTCGGTTTCGCTCGTTTCAACGGCCAAGCCGTGGGTATCGTGGCCAACCAGCCCAAATATCTTGCCGGCGTGCTCGACAGCAACGCCTCGCGCAAGGGTGCCCGCTTCGTGCGATTCTGCGATGCGTTCAACATTCCCCTCGTAACCCTCGTCGATGTTCCCGGATTCCTTCCCGGTACAGGACAGGAGTACAACGGTGTCATCCTCCACGGAGCCAAACTTCTCTATGCCTTCGGCGAAGCAACTGTGCCCAAGGTAACCGTTACCCTCCGCAAGAGCTACGGCGGCAGCCACATCGTGATGAGCTGCAAGCAGCTGCGCGGCGACATGAACTATGCATGGCCCACCGCCGAAATCGCCGTGATGGGTGCCGATGGCGCTGTCGAAGTCCTCTATGCCCGTGAGGCTAAGGAATCAGCCGATCCCGCCAAGGTTCTCGCCGAGAAGAAAGAGGAATACAACAAGTTGTTCTGCAACCCCTATAATGCGGCCCGTTACGGCTATATCGACGATGTCATCGAGCCCCGCAACACCCGTTTCCGCATTATCCGCGCCCTGCAGCAGCTTGCCACCAAGAAGGTTGTCAACCCTGCCAAGAAACACGGCAACATTCCTCTCTAAAGATTTTGAGAGGGGCGGGGCAGTGGCGTGAATCCCGGCACTGTCCCCGCCTATAATAAAATATTTTCCAAATCATTTAATTGAGACAAGTTTTGAAAAAGAAATTATTTCTATTGCTTGTTGTCGTAACGGCATGCGTCACTGCGGTGTCGGCTCAGGGCCGCCGCGGCCTCCGCATCAATGAGGTAATGGTGGTCAACGACTCCAGCGTGGTAGACGACTTCGGTCAGCATCATGCTTGGGTCGAGCTGTACAACTCGACGTTTGCGCCCCTTGAAATATCGAGCGTGTTTCTCACCAACGATAGAGACAACAACAAAAAATATCCTGTTCCCCTCGGTGACATCAACACCGAGATTCCGGCGCGCCAGCATGTGCTTTTCTGGGCCGACGGACAGCCCAACAAGGGAACTTTCCACATGAATTTCACCCTTACTCCCGGCGAAGACAACTACATCGCGATTTATGATGCCAACGGTCTGTCGCTGATTGACGAAGTGGTGATACCCGCTTCGCTTAAACCCGGGCAGTCCTATGCCCGCAAGGTCGACGGCGAGGGTGGCACTGACGATGATGCATGGGAAGTGCGTGACGGCTCGGGACAATATTATATAACCCCGTCAAGCAACAATGTCATCAAGGACACCAACGGCAAGGTAGAAATGTTTGCCGAGCAGGATGAAAACGGTTTCGGAATGGCAGTGATGGCGATGGGTGTCGTGTTTACCGCCCTTCTTCTTCTGAGTCTCTGTTTCTACATCATCAGTAAGATTGGAGAAGCAGTGTCACGCAAGAACAAAGTCAAGACTGTCACCGCCCATCTCGACGAGGTACATGACTCTCACAAGGACCATGACTCGGGCGAGGCTATCGCTGCGATTGTCATGGCGCTCCACGAGCACCTTGACGCTCATGACCGCGAGTCGACAGTGTTGACAATCAACAAGGTGCGTCGCGCTTATTCTCCGTGGAACTCAAAGATTTACAGCCTTCGCGAGCTTCCCCATCGTTAAATTAAACCATTGACTATATCATTAAACAGTTAAGAAATGAAAGAGTATAAATATAAAATTAACGGTAACACTTACAAGGTCGCAGTCGGTGACATTGACAATAACGTCGCGCAGGTTGAGGTCAACGGTGTTCCTTATCGCGTAGAACTCGACAAGGCATCCAAGCCTGTCACCATTGTCAACGCTCCCCGTCCTTCGGCCGCTCCCCGCACTGAGAGCGGCGAGCGCGTCATCGCCAAACCCGCAGCTGCATCAACAGGCGGATACGATGTCAAGGCCCCCCTTCCCGGCGTGGTTGTCTCTATCGCCGTCAAGGTCGGCGACACTGTCAAGGCGGCCGATACCGTTGCCGTGCTTGAGGCTATGAAGATGGAAAATGCCATCCACGCCGGTAAAGACGGCAAGGTGGCCGGCATCAGTGTTAATCCCGGTGACTCGGTTCTTGAAGGCGCTATTATCCTGACAATCGAGTAATTCCCGGCAGTCATAATCATTTATTCATCTGAAAAATAACGATTGACCTATGACTTTCGGTGATTTCATCCTTCAGAACCTTCAGGAATTCTGGCATCTGACAGGTTTCTATAACGCCACATGGGAGCATCTGGTGATGCTCGCTGTCGGCCTGTTCTTCATCTGGCTTGCTATCAAGAAGAATTTCGAGCCCATGCTCCTTGTCCCCATCGGATTCGGTATCCTCATCGGCAATATCCCCTTCAACGGCTCGGCCGGTCTCGAAGTGGGTATCTATGAGGAAGGCTCGGTTCTCAATATCCTTTACAACGGTGTGAGTGCCGGATGGTATCCCCCGCTGATTTTCCTCGGCATCGGCGCTATGACCGACTTCTCGGCCCTTATCGCCAATCCCAAGCTCATGCTCATCGGTGCGGCCGCCCAGTTTGGCATCTTCGGAGCCTACATGGTCGCGCTCCTTCTCGGTTTTGCCCCTGATCAGGCCGGTGCAACCGCCATTATCGGCGGTGCCGACGGCCCCACGGCTATCTTCCTTTCGTCCAAGCTCGCTCCCAACCTCATGGGTGCAATCGCCGTGTCGGCTTATTCCTACATGGCCCTCGTCCCCGTGATTCAGCCGCCCATCATGCGCCTGTTCACTACCAAGAAAGAGCGACTCATCAAGATGAAGCCGGCCCGTGCCGTCTCTCAGAACGAGAAAATAATCTTCCCGATTGTGGGTATGATTCTTACCTGTTTTGTGGTTCCTTCGGGTATTCCGCTGCTCGGCATGCTTTTCTTCGGCAACCTGCTCCGCGAGTGCGGTGTGACAAACCGTCTTGCCAAGACGGCGTCCAATGCCCTGACCGATATCGTGACCATCCTCCTCGGCATGACCGTAGGCGCGTCAACGCAGGCATCTGAATTCCTTACTTCCGAGACTATCCGCATCTTCCTCCTCGGCTTTATGGCGTTCATTATCGCTTCGACCAGCGGCGTGCTCTTTGTCAAGCTGTTCAACCTCGTGCTCCCCAAGGAGAAGAAGATTAACCCCCTCATCGGAAGTGCAGGTGTTTCTGCCGTTCCCATGTCGGCCCGTATCTCAAATAACCTCGGACTTGAGTATGATCCGTCCAACTACTTGCTGATGCACGCTATGGGCCCCAATGTGGCCGGCGTCATCGGCTCGGCTGTGGCAGCAGGCGTTCTTCTCGGATTCCTTGCCTAAACATTATTTTGATTGAGAAACGTCTTGCCATGAGTATGTTCGTGGCAATGACGTTTCTTTTTAACCTAACGTTGAACATTTTTTTAGATACTTTTGTTAGAATTAGTGAGCGATGCGATAAGCTGATTACCTCTTTAACCAAAATTTTTCAAAGTAACTCTTTCTCAACAACTTCCTAACTGTCGCACCGCACTAACCATCATGATTCCGCTCTTTTACAGGGGAGTCTCTCAAAATGCCTTGTTATGGTAACCAAGAAAGTCATTGATACACTTTACCGTCAGTTCTCCCGTCCTCCGCAGTCGGTTGACGAACTCAATATCGGACTGCTTTTTGACTGCGCGGTCGAGAATCATGGGATTTTCCTTGACGAGAATTTCCTCTATATCGGAAGCGTCGAGCCGTCGTCACCGTTTTCAATGATTCCGCTTAACCGAATCAACGCGATTGTGGAATTTGACAGCGTCATTGCGGTAGTGCTGCATTCTTCCATATTGTTTCTTGATAAAGAGAGTGACGATGTGAACATTCATGTCAAGATGGAGAAACCGTCACTTTGGGAACGGATGAAAATGTTTTTTCTGCCGTCACCCTCGGGGGAGGTTTTTCCCGATGCTAACATTGATACTGACCCCAATCGAGATTTAGCATCTGATGGACGCTAACCCCGCTGATTCACAAGGAATTTTTAACCGTGTCGCCCGTCTGACCGGTTTAGTGGGCCTTGATGCCATAGGCCGTGCCCGTGTCATTGTTTTCGGAGTCGGAGGCGTGGGGTCTTGGACTGCCGAGGCTCTTGTCAGATCAGGTATCACCGACCTCACGATTGTCGATGCCGACCGAGTGGCGCTGTCCAATGTCAACCGCCAGATGCCCGCGACAACTTCCACCGTAGGGCGTGTAAAGGTCGACGTGGTCCGGGAACGGCTGCTCGACATCAATCCCCGGGCCCGTATTACGGCAATACATGATTATTACAACGCTGAGACTGCGTCAAGATATGACCTGTCGCAATATGACTATGTCATCGATGCGATAGATTCCCTTGCCGACAAGGCCCTCCTGATTCTCAACGCTACTTCTCTCGGTTGCGGCGTCAGGCTGTTTTCATCGATGGGCGCGGCTTTGAAGATGGATCCGTCGCGCATAGGTGTGGCCGAGTTCTGGAAAGTCACAGGCTGTCCTCTCGCTGCCGCGTTGCGCCGCCGGTTTAAGAAAACAGGGCAGATGCCGAGGCGCAAATTCAAGTGTGTCTATTCACCCGAGCTCCTGCGCAATGACCCCGCCGCGTCGCTTATGGATGACCCGACAGGGGCAATGACCTTCAACAAGGCGGTTACCAACGGTGCCCTTGTCCACATCACCGCCATTTTCGGTTTCACTCTCGCCTCCCTTGTCATCCGTGACATCCTCGACCGGAAATAGTCAGCTTTTTCGGGCGAGACGGGCGCGGATACGGGATAGCGTTTCTGGCTTTACATTTAGATACTGTGCTATATATTTGACCGGCACCCGCGTCATAATCCCGGGGCGGGTCTTTACGAGCGACTCATACCGGCTTGCCGCATCATTGCTGCCGATCCACACATAACGCCGTTCAAGAACATATACTTGGTCAAGCAACGCCCGGCTCCACCACCTCAATAAATCATCTTCGGTTTCAAGCAGACGGTTGAAATCGGCATATTTTATTGCCAGAATCTCTGACTTGTCAAGAGCCTGCCATGCGATTTGGGCCGGTTCGTCGTGGGCCATTGAATGGAGCGAAGTAAACGGGTCACCTGTCACGGCAAATAGTATTGTGTCTTCTTGGTCGTCTCTGACATGTACGCCGCGAAATAGTCCGTCGGTGATGAAAAACAGGGAGTCAGTGCGTTTTCCTTGCTCGATTACATACTCCTTTTTCTTTATGGTAAGGCGCGATGCGACGGCCAGCAGCTTGTCGACGGTGGATTGGGAGACCGGGTAGTCGATATTTAGAATTTCGGAAAGTTCCATAAGACAGGTGATATTGCTCAGTCAAAGATAGTGATTATTTGTGAAACATTATTGAGGATAGGGTGGTAAAATGTCAGTATCGGTTTTTGGTTTGTGTCTTTTTGTCCTGTTGTGTCCTCATTTTGTGACTTATGTCATTGTTTTGTCAGTCTTTTGATGGTAAATTTGCACAAATAAGAAATAAAGAGGTCACATTATGAAGAAAGTTTTACTTTTTGCATCTGTTTTGTTAACCGTGGGTGGGATGATAACTGCCGGAATCGTGTCACGTTCTACCTCCCGCGCGGCATTATCCTTGTCCTACAAAGGTTTTAAAAGTTCTAAAGAGCATAGTTCCGGGACTGATAATGCGGTTGCCTTGGAATCATCTGAATCCTCTCCGCTGGCGGTGCCGTTCAGTCTGGCACCCACACAGGAGGATGTTGGGGCAATGACGATTGTCGATGTGCAGAACGACGGACGCACATGGAGTTATGAAACGGGTGAAAAAGCGTTGTTTTACCGTTATTCCACTAAACTTGATGCCGATGATTATGCTATTATACCTGTAGCGATTGAGGAGACAGGCGAGTTATACCGTTTTTCGGTTAACGCAAGGGTTCAGAACGGATATTTCGGTGAGTCTTTTGAACTGTGTGCGGGCAGTTATGCGACCCCTGACGCGCTGATGCCGATTTTCCGGTCCGGGATGATATATAACGAGGAGTACAGGTCGTTTGAAGGTTTCTTTGCAGTTCCCGGCCCCGGTGTCCATTATGTGGCTGTTCACGTTGTGTCGCCTAAAAACTGTATGCGCTTTTATGTTCAGGATATATCTGTGGAGAAGACTGAAATCAGCCGTAATGTACCGGCAGCCTGCGGCTCGGTGTCGGCTGTCGCAGCTGAAAAGGGGGAGCTGAAGGCAACGGTCGGGTTTATTGTTCCCCCGGTATTGGCCGATGGTTCCGACGCCGGCAGCGAGCCTTTGACAGTGAAGGTGTCAACCCCGGTTGATGTCAAGACGGTCAGCGGCCTGCCCGGCGAGAGCATGACAGTGGAGGTTGCGACTGTTCATGGTGACAATGTGATTGACGTTGTCGCCTCTAATGAGTCGGGCGAGGGACTGCATGTCGCCGTCAGTCTGTTCACGGGTCCCGATATTCCGTCGGACCCTGTGGTTAGGGGAGTGGTTAGCGATGACAACATGACGTTGACGCTGAACTTTGAAAGTGGAATTGTCGGTAAAAACGGCGGTTATGTCAATCCGGCAGAAGTCGCTTATACGCTGCATACTTATAATGAGGATGAGGGATGGAACGTTCTCAAAGAGCTCGGGGCGGTGGCGGCCTATAATTACACGCTTGAGGAGGGTACTCCGCAAGCAGTGTTGAATCTCGGCGTTACGGCGCATAACGCGCAGGGTGAAAACAAGTCGGTGGTGACGGTGGCAGATGTTGTCGGGACTCCTTACACGCTACCGGCCGATGAGATTTTTGAAGGGCGTAAATTTACTTATTCTCCTGTCGTGATCGAGGCTCCCACCGACGATTATTTTGCCGAATACACTATTATCGACCCTGCTGACCTTCTTGAGGGTGCCGAGAATGAAAGTTGCATTTCAATGGCGGGATATATTACCGACTATGGCGCGACTAAGGGGCAGATTGCGCTCCCCAAATTCTCGACTATGGGTGTTGAAAACGCTGTTATGGGTTGCAATATCTATTTCCATCCATTGATGCCCGAGACAACGTTCAGACTGCATGGTGTCGAAATGGATTCAGTTGTAATCGGGACTGTTTCGCCCGACATGTTTGAAGTTCCCGGATGGCATACGGTAAAGTTTGCGATTCCCGTTTCAATGCTTGACCGTCAGTGGGTCGTGCCGACAATAACATCGTCCTATCCGGGTGAAGACGAGGAAGAATACATAATTATTGACAGATATTTCTTGCGGTCAGTTGTGGACCATGACTTGGCCGTCATGTCGGTCGCTGCTCCCGCCAAGGCCGAAGTCGGTTCCAGAGTGACCTTGTCGGCAATTATCGAGAACCGGGGCGAGAATGACGAAATCTGTGCCAATGCGCGATGGATTCTTTCGGCAAATGGAGTAACAATTCACACCGGCCCGGTAGACCCGTTTGAGTTGAAATCCGGGGAGAAAGTGAAAGTAGAATTGGATTATATGCCGATTACCGATCATATCGGCGAAGTTGTCGCGTTGCTGGAAATAGACGGTGCCGATGATGAAATGGCCAACAATGCCAAGCAGGCGACAATTTTTGTTGAAAAAGGTGAAGAACCGATTGTGACTGACCTGACCGGTGTTCCCGGAGATGTCGATGGCAGTGTGATGCTTAAATGGTCTCCTATCGGGAAACTTGTCGGAGTGCAGGATTGCGAGAAACTGACAGCATTTTACTATGGAAAGAAGCTCGGAGAGTTTGTAAATGTCGACGACGACGGAAAAAACACCTATGTACTGACCGGGATACGTTTCCCCGGCCAAGGCTATGCCAAAGGATTTCAGGTAATGAACTATCCCAAGTCGGGCATTTCGATCAGGGATATGGTACCCCACAGCGGAGACCAGTATCTGATTGCGTTCTGTCCCGACGATGAGGAAACCCGTGCCGATGACTGGCTTATTTCTCCGGCAGTCTTGGGCGGCACCGAGGTCTCGTTCTGGCTGAATGTTGTCAGCGACAGATTTGGTACAGAAACTGTCGAGGTTCTATATTCGGCTACCGGTGTCGCGACCGACGATTTCGCGCTTGTGGAAAGATTTGAAAAATCGACTCTCGGATGGGAGAAAATTTCGGTCACACTGCCCGATGACGCAAAGTATTTCGCGATACGTTACACTTCGTTTGACGTGTTTGGCATAATGATTGATGACATTGACTACATCCCTGCCTCGGGTCTCCCGGTTGTCACATACAACATTTATCGTGACGGAGAATTGCTGATAGAAGGAGTCAACGATGCCGTGTATATTGACATGAATGCCGGGGAAGGAGTTGCCTACAATGTTTCGGCGGTTGTCGACGGAGAGGAAAAACCGTTGTCAAATACTTTCATTGTCACCAATCTCAGCAGGGTGGAATCCATTGAAAATAATCATGGATTTTCAGTCGAGGTATCGTCAGCCGGTCTTCTTACTGTAAAACGAAAAAGTGACGCGATTGTAAATATTTATGGCGTTGACGGCCGCTGCGTGGCCACCATGCCGGCAGGAGAATCGACCCTCCGCCTTGTCCCGGGTTTCTACATCGTGAACTGTGACAAAGAAAGTGTCAAGGTAAAGATTTAGGACTTGTCTAAATTACTTCAATAAAAACAATGTCCCGTTTTGCTGTCCATCTGCCGCAAAACGGGACATTGTCTTGTCGCGATAAATCGCGATGCTTGGACAAACCGGTTCGTTTGAGATCTATATAATGTGCAGAGACTTGGCGCGGTGGCACGCTTCGACTGAGTTTTTGACTTGCAGTTTTGCGAGGATTTCCTGCCGGTGTCGGCTGACGGTATTGCGGCTGATGCACAATGAGGCAGCAATCTCGTTGCTTGTCTTGCCGTTATCGATAAGGGCAAGGACTTGTTTTTCTCGCTTTGACAGGATGCTGTTGTCGGCGGTCGTTGTCAGTTCTTCTTTAATCCCTGTGACGGAGTTGACGGCCATGCCGCAGCATGGAAGTTCGGCAACAAGAGGCTCGTAGATACATACGGCAAATCTCACCGAGTCGCTGTGCTCGTCATGGATATAATACATGCGGTGCTGTACGTTGACCGTTTTGCCGCTTTGCGCCTTGAATCTCAGCCGGGAAATGAGGTATAGATTGCCGCGTTGTTTTTTGGGATGTTGTCGCAGATAATGTAGAAATCTCAACTCGGCGAGGAATTTTTCCTCGCGCTCATCTTCAGTCATCAATCCGAGAATCTCTTTCTCCCAGATAGTGTCTTCGGTCAGGCAGCATTTGATTCCCAGTTCATCGGCAAACCGTCCTGCGAAAATCCTGTTGAAACGGTTGCGTAAATCACTGACGATGACAATGCTCTGTTCTATCATAGCCAAGCTTTTGGCGTATGCCACGACAAAATCGTAATCTGATTCGGTCTCATCAAAATCCTGATTCCGCAGAATGCTGTCAAGTTCGTGAAATTTGCTCATGCCTTTAAAAATGGTTATTTATAGTCATTGCTCTTTCATTAGCGCGTGCCTAACTTTGCAAAGTTATTAAATCTAAGCAAGTAGACAATGAAAAAAATAATCATTATCGCTATCGCGGCACTTTTAGGGAAAATGGCAGGCGCGCAGACGCTTGAAAAGATGAATTGGTTCAATGAGCCTGAGAAATGGGAAATATCGTCGGGGACACTTACAATGGATGTCACGCCGCACAGTGATTATTGGCGCATATCCCACTATGGTTTTACTGTTGATGACGCACCGTTTTATTATGCGGAATACGGGGGCGAGTTTGAGGTCAAAGTCAAAATTTCGGGCGATTATAAAGTGAGGTTTGACCAAGCCGGGATGATGATACGCCTTGATCATGAGAATTATATCAAGACAGGCATAGAGTTTGTCGATGGGAAATATAATCTCAGCACCGTGGTCACGCATCACACTTCAGACTGGAGCGTCATAGCTCTCGACCATCCTGTCGATGCAATCTGGATTAAGGCCGTGCGCCGTCTTGACGCGGTTGAGATATTCTATTCATTTGACGACAAGGAATACACGATGATGCGTAACGCATGGATGGAAGCGTGTCATCCCGTGAAAATCGGCATGTTTGCCGCCTGTCCCGACGGAGACGGGTTCAAAGCCACCTTCTCCAATTTCACCGTCAAGCACCTCCCCGACAAAGTCCGCACCGATTGGCTCAAAAACAATGCCGAGTAATTTCACGGAAAGATTATAGGCAGTCCGTTCCTTGTATCCGAATCGGAACGGTTGTTTTTTCGTCGTAGGTGTCTAAAATCATAAAATCCTCTGCCGTCTTAAATTTTTGAGTATCAAAAATTTTTAATAATTTTGTAGAGACCGTTGGCGATAGGACTATCACTTACGAATCTCGAATCGAGACTGTCGATTGCCTGTTGCTGTTATATGTACCGGACGAAAGGTGTTATTAGACTGATATATGAAACTCCCAATATTATTGGATTATTTTGTAATCCCGGAAATAAAGCGTGTGCTTAATGACGGTTACGATTGGAGTAGTTCTTGTGAGGCTTATCTTGATGAGTCGCTATTGGAGGATGTATATAAGATTACAGCAATTGTCGCCCGAAAAAAGCAGCTGCCGGTTGAGGCCACATTTGGTCATTGCGTTATAGATGATTCAATCAATCGGTTGGGAAATATATTTGGCTATCGTTACAATCACGGAAAATTGTATCGATTTGGATGTAAAGCTGAATTTAAGGCTTTAAAAAAGAAATATTGTGGTGAGCCTTTTGTAAATAAGTATGGTGAAAATTTCCGAAAGATGATAGGTGTATACAATAAGGAATTTGTATATCCTTTTCATTACAATATTTTGAAACCGAAACAAGATGAATGTCTGAACAGACTGAAAATCCGTTATCTCCATCCTGAAATCCTGTCGTCGGTATTGGCTCTCGGTATTGACCCAAAAAAGTTTTGGTATCTATTGTTATGGTTGAAGGATTATATCGATACAATAAAAGTTACTGAGGAGGAATATGAGGTCGAGCCTATCCGTGACTTGGAAAAATTGAGAGATTCTTTAATGTCTTTGCGTCTTGAAGATTCGGATGAAGAAGAATATATGGACAAGTATCTTGATTCGTTTCGGAAGAAGTCAAGACTTGAGGTAAATTTGGACGGTGACAAGGTGCGCATTGAAAATCCGGATACATTGTGGCTTTTAGGCAAAATTGTAAAGGAATATATAGATAAATACTCTCGGCAACCAGACTGTGAGGAATGGAGTCTTCTCCATAACCGACGGGCGAAATTCAGCAACACAGCAAGTGAAAACCCTTTTGACTGGCATTGCTCTATACAAGAAATGACAGATAAACGACAAAAGCGATTGAAGACTTTTGTATTTAAAACTATTCTTGAATTATATTTGTCGCGGTTTAAGGGGGAATCACGCCATAAAATAGATGACTTTGTCGTAGATGACAAAAGTGATAGGGGAGAGATATTTGAACAGATAAGGAAAAATCGAAAATTGCGCAATGAGGGATACTATGCGTTGACTGATAAGAATTTGCTTATATGTCGATTGGCAATCATATTTGAATATTGGGAACAAATATCCGATTTTGATGATAACAAGGGATTGGAAAAGTCATTCAGGTCATATAATGCTCCCAACCACATATCGTCGACCGAGTATGGCGACATCACATTAGGGCGAGATTGGGACGAAAAAAATAATTAAAAAAATCGCCCTGAGCCTTAACGGTAAATCGTTGGTCAAGAAATCAGACGTAAGTAATTTTGCACTGCGGCAGCGCTAATGGGAGAACTGCGGCAGTGTAACAGGACTCACACTTTTTAATTGAGTCATTTTTTAATTTCATAACAATGAACAATACAAATCAGTCTTTAAAGGATTTCCTTGACACAACAGGTTGTATCAAGAAGGGTATGATGGTTTCCATGCCGTTGATTCCGCAAATGGAAGTATATGGTTTTGTCGTCATCGGCAAGCAAGAACAGGCAATTGAGATGTTCTGTTCGGCTATATTAGAGGGCAAATCCGACTGTATTCTGCCCCTTGGCCCAGTGGAGGTATATGGGGACAGGGTATTATTTAAGAGTGTAGACAAGAATATGCCTAATCGACTTCCGATTTTCAGCGAGGTGAACAGACAAGAGGTTGCCCAACTGCCATTGTTGAATCTGTATGTCCCGGCATTTGCGCTTGATAAAAATAAAAAGAGTATATATAGCTCGTATCAGCAGCAGAAAAAACAATATAAGGCACTGGAATTGCCTAATGTTGAATCGGTTGATGGAACATATGTGTATAATCTGTCCCCCGAAGATTATGTGTTTTCTTCTCATTCCATATTTAAGGGGGGAGGAGACGACTTTAGGGTTATATGCCGTCGCATCAATGGTGTAACCGGAGAGATATTATATGAAATATGTTCTTCTGACGATGTGTATCCCACAAAAGCAAAATAGGAGAGATGGAAGAAAAATATACATTCCGACATTTGTCAGATGTATTCAAGTTTGGCAAGCATCGGGGGCGCACACTAAGCGATGTCCTTGATTTTGATTCGACATATATACTGTGGTGTCAGAAAGAGATCGAGGACTTTTTGTTGACAGATACTGTTTTGGATGAAATCCGGAGCGTATATCCCGATGTTATTCTCAATTACAGTGAAGAAGAAATCCTCGGGCAAAGTTACTCATCAGATATATTTTGTCCCGATGAGGATTATGATGAGGATGATTCGCCGACTTATCAACGATATAACGGGACATGGGCGCAGGATGAGTTTGGTTATAGTGACGATGATATCGACACTATATTTGATGGCAATCCTGAGGCTTGTTGGAACATTGATTAACACATTAATACATAAAAGAGAAATGAAAAAAGAAGAATCGTTTATACAAGTTTTGGGAATTGGTGAGTTCGGATTGCAGGTGGCTAACGAACTTAGACAAAAGGCTCCAATCATCAATGTGAACATTTCAACTATGGAAATTTCAGGATGTAATGCCGTATGTAATCCTAATAAAATGCCGCATCTTGTCATGGGTATTGGTGAGATATTGCACAATGCGCATGTTTTGATTGTAGTCGTTGATGCCGGGGACGCAATTTCGGTAAGTTATAGGGACTTTTATGTGCGTAATGCTCTTGAAAGGGGGATAAGTTGTTTAACTGTTTTTCGCTTTCAGTCAGAAGACGAGGCTAAATCATACCTGAAAATGTCAAGTTATGCCGCAAATGGGGCTATATTGGCGGTCTGTCCTGATGTAAATGAAACTAATGAGTCAGACATGCTTCGTGGAATGTTGTCAACGATTGAGACTGGAGAAATACATTTTAGCGAATCAGATTTTAGTAATTTGATCTGTGGCTCAGACTATTGTGCTTGGGGAGAAAGCCTGACATCAGCAGAAAAGGGCATTGCGGTTTCAGTATCTGAGGCAATGAGAGAAATCAAGACTGGCGAGGGTATCGTTCCGGCGATGCAAAGAGTCGGATGCTACATTTTTTTTGCGTTGCCAAAAGACATGGATAGCATTGGTCTTATAAGTTGTGCAAGAGCCGGCCTTAAAGAACTTGAGGATGTCGAAAATTTATGTTGGGATGTAGATATAAATGACAGTGAGGATATAAGCACTAAGATTTTTATGAGCTATCGAAAATAGGGGCGGTGTGATTGGATTTGTCTTTGTCGGGGAATTTTAGTAAATTTGCGGGAGATTGAGAAAATGTATCCCTACTATGGCTATTGACGACAATTCACCACAAGATATGTTTGACCCGGAGCTGGTCGATGACCTGAACAGTGCCGAGCGTGACCCGAATTACAGCGAGGATGATATAAAGACCCTTGACTGGAAGGAGCACATCCGGCGGCGACCGGGTATGTATATCGGCAAGCTGGGCGACGGTTCCAACTTTGATGACGGAATCTATGTGCTTATCAAAGAGGTGCTCGACAATGCTATTGACGAGTTCATGATGGGTTTCGGCAAGCAGATTGCCGTGGATGTCGTCGAGGAGACGGTGACGGTGCGTGACTATGGCCGTGGCATTCCGCTTGGAAAGCTCGTGGATGCGTCATCAAAGATGAATACAGGCGGCAAGTATGACTCAAAGGCTTTTAAGAAGTCGGTGGGCTTGAACGGTGTGGGTATAAAGGCGGTGAATGCGTTGTCGACAGAGTTTTTTATCTCCAGTATACGCGACGGTCAGAAAAAGAGTGTTCTTTACCGTTGCGGCGAAATCGTCGAGGAGAGCGACATCGTCCCGACCGACGAGCCGGGGGGAACGCTCGTGCGTTTCACGGCCGACCCGTCAATCTTCCGTGACTACCATTACCGAGACGAGTTCATCGTCCCGATGTTGAAGAATTATACATATCTCAACACCGGCCTTGCCATAGTTTTTAACGTGAAACGCTATATATCGCGAAACGGGTTGCTCGACCTGTTGCGCGACAATATGACCAAGGAGCCTCTTTATCCTCCGATTCACCTGAAAGGAGAAGATATAGAACTCACGCTGACCCATATCGACCAGTATGGAGAGGAGTATTATACATTTGTCAACGGTCAGCATACCACTCAGGGCGGCACTCACCTGACGGCGTTCAAGGAGGCTGTGTCGCGCACGATGAAGGATTATTTTGACCGAAATTTCGAGTATTCCGACATCCGCAACGGCATGGTTGCCGCGCTGTCAATCAAGGTTGAGGAGCCGGTATTCGAGTCACAGACCAAGACAAAGCTCGGTTCTCGCGACATGGGGCCTGACGGTCCGACTGTGGCGAAGTTTATCGGTGACTTTATAAAGAAAGAGCTTGACAACTACCTCCACCGCAATCTCGACGTCGCCGCAATCATTCTTAAAAAGGTGCAGGACAGCGAGCGGGAGCGCAAGGCGATGGCGGGTGTCACCAAACTCGCCCGCGAGAAAGCCAAGAAAGTTAATCTGCACAACAAAAAACTGCTTGACTGCCGCGTTCATCTCAACGACTCTAAGGGTGACGAGGAGAAGAAGCTCGCGTCGTCGATATTCATCACCGAGGGAGACTCGGCAGCCGGGTCAATCACAAAAATCCGCAACGTGGAGACTCAGGCGGTGTTCTCGCTGCGAGGCAAGCCGAAAAACTCTTACGGCCTGACTCAGAAAATCGTATATGAAAACGACGAGTTCAACCTGTTGCAGGCCGCGCTCAATATCGAGGAGGGAATCGACGGGTTGCGTTATAACAACGTGATAATCGCGACCGATGCCGATGTCGACGGTATGCACATCCGCTTGCTGTTGTTGACATTTTTCCTCCAGTTCTTCCCTGACATGATCAAAAAGGGGCACCTTTATGTGTTGCAGACCCCGCTGTTCAGAGTGCGCAACCGCAAGACCTCGAAACGAGGGAGCAAATCGGGAGCCGGGAATGCGGAGACTTACTATTGCTACTCGGACGAGGAGCGTATCGCAGCCATCAGCAAGCTGGGTGACAATGCCGAGATTACCCGATTCAAAGGTCTTGGCGAGATTTCGCCCGAGGAATTCCGTGGGTTTATAGGACCCGACATGCGCGTGGACCGCGTTGCGCTGCGCAAGGAGGATGCCGTGGCCGAGCTGCTGGAATTCTATATGGGTAAAAATACCCCTGACCGACAGAATTTTATCATTGAAAACCTTGTTGTCGAAGATGACTCGCAGATTTCCTGACGCAGATGAGCGCATAGCTTTGTTTCCCGGCAGTTTCAATCCGTTCACTCTCGGGCACAAGTCACTCGTTGACCGTGCGCTGCCGCTTTTTGACAAGGTGGTTATCGCTATCGGGTATAACAGCGAAAAATGTGCTGCCGATGATGCCGCGTTGACATCCCGTCTTGAAACTATCCGCGCCATCTATGCCGACGAGCCGCGTGTGGAGGTCACGTCCTATGCGGGCCTGACGGTCGACGCCTGCCGGGAATGCGGTGCCCGATGGATGTTGCGCGGGGTGCGGTCGGTGGCCGATTTTGAATATGAACGCACACTTGCCGATGTCAACCGCCGCATTTCGGGCATTGAGACTGTTATTCTTTACACGCTGCCCGAGTATGCGTCGATAAGTTCTTCAATAGTGAGGGAACTCGGGCGTTACGGATATGCCACCGGCGAATTTTTGCCATGACAAGGTAACAGACCGAGGTGGTGAATCGTTATATTAATATAGTTTAAGGTTTGGGTTTAAAGTTTAAGTTTGCTGTTTGGGATTAAAGCTTGGACTCTCCTTTTCTTCACTTGACACACATCACGAACATATTTTGAATTATGAAAAAAATATTATCGCTATTATTTGTCATCCCGGCCCTTTGGGCAACTGTGGCCGTGGCTCAGAGCCGCGAGATGACGCCGGTGCGCAAATTGCAGTATGCCGAACAGATTATCGAGAATTTCTATGTCGACACCCCCGACACTACCAAGCTTGTCGAGGATGCCATCGTGGCGATGCTCAAAGACCTTGACCCTCACTCGACCTATACCAACGCCGAGGAAACCCGCGAGCTTACCGAACCGCTCGAAGGGGGATTTTCGGGAATCGGCATCCGTTTTCAAGTCCTCAACGATACGCTGTCGGTTATCGAGGCTGTGTCGGGGGGGCCGTCGGAACAGGCCGGAATCATGGCCGGTGACAAAATCATAGCATGTAATGACACGGTGATAGCCGGGGTAAAGAAGAAAAACAGCCAGATTATGAAGATTCTGCGCGGTCCCCGCGGCACGGTGGCCAATCTCAAAGTAGTGCGCAAGAACACTCCCGAGCCGATTGATTTCCGCATTGTGCGCGAGGACATCCCCATCTATAGTGTCGATGCCGCGTTCATGATAGACAAAAATACCGGTTACATCCGCATCGCCCGTTTTGCCGAATCAACAACCCGTGAGGTCGAGGATGCAATGAAGTCGTTGAAAAAGAACGGGATGAAAAACCTTATCATTGACCTTACGGATAACGGCGGTGGTTATCTGCGTCCCTCTTATGAGATTTCCAACATGTTCCTGCGCAAAGGGGACAAGCTGGTCTACACCGAGTCGCCGCGTGCAGGCCGTCACGACTATGTGGCCGAGACTGACGGGACTTTCCTTGACGGCAAGGTGGTGCTGATGGTCAACCAGTTCTCGGCATCGGCATCTGAAATCCTGTCAGGGGCGATGCAGGATAACGACCGGGCGGCTATCGTGGGTCGTCGCACGTTTGGCAAGGGACTTGTGCAACGTCCTTTCCCGTTCCCTGACGGGTCGATGATGCGCCTGACCGTTTCGCGCTACTATACCCCTTCGGGCCGCTGCATTCAGAAACCTTATGCCGACGGCGACGATGACAACTACCGTCATGACATGGACAACCGTCTTGCTTCCGGGGAATTTATGAGTGCCGACAGCATTCATCTCAATGATTCGCTGTGTTATTACACGTTGCGCAACCGTCGTCCGGTCTATGGCGGAGGCGGTATCATGCCTGACCGATTTGTGGCGATTGACACGACGTTTTACACCACTTACTACCGAGACCTTGTGGCCAAGGGGATTGTCAACCGTTTCTGTTTCGACTATGTCGATGACAACCGGGCGGCATTGAAGAAAAAGTATAAGAATGCCGACAAGTTTATTGAAGGGTTCACTGTATCTGAAGACATGATGCAGGATTTAATCGAATTCGGGGAGAAAGAAGGGGTTGAATACAATGCCGGGCAATATGCCGTTTCTGGCGGATATCTGACGACGGTTGTAAAGGCGCTTATCGGTCGCGATCTATATGATCAGGCGACTTACTTCCGTATCGCCAACAGTCTGAATCCGATTTATCGGGCGGCACTCGACTTGATAAACTCTGATGACGAGTATGGCAGGCTGCTGTCGGGTAAGAAATAGTGCAGATTAAGCGCGAAGTAGAATCTCCCCTTATGCGGCATATCGCATAAGGGGAGATTTTTGTATTATTTAACGTTTATAAAGGACCGTGATAAAGGATGTTGTGTTTTGTACAATAAGGGTGGTTGGTCGCAGTTTCGTCCATGTTTTGGAAAGTGTTATATAATAAGGGGTTTCAGAATGGTTGGAGTAGGGGAGTCGTCGGAAGATTGTTTCTTATTGTAACAATTACAACAACGCGGTCGGCCTTATTGTAGATGGTATGAAAACTAAAAACGTCAGATATAATGTTTTATAACATGTTTTTTATTTGCGCTGTTGTATAAAACATTTGTATATTTGCAGCATAAAACTTACTTTAAGTGACTGACATGAATACCTTATCGGCACCGTTGGCCAACAACCATATCTCAATAGACTGCGCTGTTATCGGATTTGACGGCGCAGAATTGAAGGTTTTGCTTGTCAAACGTACCGGGAGCGAGGATGGCATGGAATATCACGACATGAAGTTACCCGGCAGCCTGATTTATCGTGACGAGGACCTTGACGATGCGGCATCGCGTGTGCTGACCGAGTTGACAGGTCTTGACGGCATAGGGCTGACGCAGTTCAAGGCTTATGGTTCAAATAACCGGACGAAGAACCCCCGCGACGTTTTGTGGCTTGAGAGGGCGCAGAAGGCTCATGTTGAGCGCATTGTCACCATTGCCTATTTTGCGCTCGTAAAACTTGACAAAGTGCTTGAGAAGGCGGTCGAGTCGTTCTCGGCAGTGTGGGTGCCGGTGGGATGCGTTGGCGAGCTTGCATTTGATCATAATCAGATTGTGGCCGATGCGATGGTAGCCATGGTCAGGGAGACAGAGAATAACCGCGAGCTGCTCTTTGACCTTCTTCCCAAGAAGTTTACCGCGTCGCAATTGCGCGCCTTGCACGAGTCGCTCTACGGCAAGCCGCTCGACGTGAGAAACTTTCACAAGAAAATCGCCCAGATGCCCTATGTAGTCCCGCTTGACGAGCGGCAGAAAGGAGTCGCTCACAGGGCCGCGCGGTTCTATAAGTTTGACCGGAAACTGTACAATAATATACGCTAAGCATAATCACGATTATTTCACGCTTTTATTAACCAATATATAAAGATGTATTTATTAGGATATGACATAGGCAGCTCGTCGGTCAAAGCGAGCCTTGTGGATGCCGAGACCGGCAAGACGGTTTCGTCGGACTTCTACCCCAAGACTGAGGCCGAGATAATCTCGGTCAAACCCGGGTGGGCCGAGCAGCGTCCCGAACAATGGTGGGACTGCTTGAAAAATGTGACAGCATCGGTGCTTGCCGAGTCGGCTATAGATTCCGCCGATATCAAGGCCATCGGTATTTCTTACCAGATGCACGGCCTCGTTCTTGTCGACAAGAATCATAACGCATTGCGTCCCGCCATCATCTGGTGTGATTCCCGTGCGGTTCCCTATGGTCAAAAGGCTTTTGACACAATCGGTGATGAAAAGTGTCTCAGCCACCTGCTCAACTCCCCCGGCAATTTTACCGCCGCCAAGCTCGCTTGGGTCAAGGAGAACGAGCCTGAGACATTTGAAAAAATCTACAAGATAATGCTTCCCGGCGATTATATCGCCATGCGGCTGACCGACCGTATCTGCACCACTGAGTCGGGCCTTTCAGAGGGGATGTTCTGGGATTTCAAGGAGAACCGTGTGGCCGACTTCCTGCTGGAATATTTCGGATTTTCCGAGGATGTCATTCCCGAAATCGTGCCGACGTTCTCCATTCAGGGACGCGTGACAGCAGCTGTAGCCGCCGAACTTGGTCTTGCCGAGGGAACCCCCGTCTCTTACCGTGCCGGAGACCAACCCAACAACGCATTGTCGCTCAATGTGTTCAATCCGGGCGAAATCGCATCGACCGCCGGGACATCGGGTGTTGTCTATGGTGTAAACGGAGAGGTAAGCTATGACAAGCTTTCGCGTGTCAACACATTTGCCCACGTCAATCACACCGCCGAGAATCCCCGTCTTGGAATCCTTGCCTGCATCAACGGAACCGGCATCTTGAACTCGTGGATCAAGCGCACGGTCGCTCCCGAGGGTATCTCTTACGCCGAAATGAACGACGTGGCCGCACGGGCGCCTGTCGGTTGTGCCGGAGTGTCGGTAATCCCATTCGGCAACGGGGCCGAGCGCGTGCTTCAGAACCGCGAAGTAGGCTGCTCGATTCACGGCGTGAATTTCCTGAACCACGATAAAAGCCACATCATCCGCGCAGCACAGGAGGGAATCGTGTTCTCGTTCATGTATTGCATGGAAATCATGCAGGCACTCGGTATGGATATCCGCAAAATCCGTGCCGGACATGCCAACATGTTTCTCAGTCCGTTGTTCCGCAACACCCTTGCCGGTGTCAGCGGGGCGACAATCGAGCTTTACAATACCGATGGCTCGGTCGGGGCGGCCAAGGGTGCCGGAATGGGTGCCGGAATCTATAGCGACAACAACGAGGCATTTGCCTCGCTTGAGAAAATCGAGGTCATCGAGCCTGTTGTCGCCGACGAAGGTGCCTACCGCGACGCCTACGCGCTATGGAAACAACGACTCGAACAAATTATAAACAACAAATAATAAAATACTAATTACTAAAACTCAATTAATTATGGCAGTTAAAGAATATTTTCCCACGATAGGAAAAATCAAATTTGAAGGCAAGGACAGCAAGAATCCTATGGCTTACCGCTACTATGACGCTGAAAAAATCGTTCTCGGCAAGCCGATGAAGGAATGGCTCAAGTTTGCCATGGCATGGTGGCACACTCTCTGCGCCGAAGGCGGTGACCAGTTTGGCACAGGCACAAAGAAGTTCCCTTGGAACGATGCTCCCGATGCGATGACCGCAGCCAAGCAGCGTGCCGACGCCGGTTTTGAAATCATGCAGAAACTCGGTATCGAATATTTCTGCTTCCATGACACCGACCTTATCGGTGACCTTACTGACATCGCCGACTACGAAAAGCGCATGCAGGAGATTACCGCTTATCTCAAGGAACTCATGGACAAGACCGGCATCAAGAACCTGTGGGGTACTGCCAATGTATTCGGCAACGGCCGCTATATGAACGGTGCCGCTACCAACCCCGACTTTGATGTTGTTGCCCGCGCTGCCGTTCAGATCAAGAACGCTATCGACGCAACTATCGCCCTCGGTGGCTCCAACTATGTATTCTGGGGTGGCCGCGAAGGTTACATGAGCCTTCTGAACACTGACCAAAAGCGTGAAAAAGAGCATCTCGCAACCATGCTCCGCATGGCCCGCGACTATGCCCGCGCCAAAGGTTTTACCGGCACATTCCTTATCGAGCCGAAACCAATGGAACCCTCTAAGCATCAGTATGATGTTGATACCGAGACTGTTATCGGTTTCTTGAAAGCTCATGGCCTTGACAAGGACTTCAAGGTGAACATCGAGGTTAACCACGCAACTCTCGCGGGTCACACTTTTGAACACGAACTCGCTGTCGCTGTCGACAACGGAATGCTCGGTTCTATCGACGCCAACCGCGGTGACTATCAGAACGGCTGGGATACCGACCAGTTCCCCATCGACAACTTTGAGCTTACTCAGGCCATGATGCAGATTATCCGCAACGGCGGTCTCGGAAACGGCGGTACCAACTTCGATGCCAAGACCCGTCGCAACTCTACTGACCCCGAGGATATCTTTATCGCCCACATCGCCGGTATGGATGCTATGGCCCGCGCTCTTGAATGTGCAGCCGCCATTCTGACCGAATCTCCCTATAACGAAATGCTTCGCGAGCGCTATGCTTCGTTTGACGGAGGCGAAGGCAAGAAGTTTGAAGACGGCCAGCTCTCTCTTGAAGATGTTGTTGCCTATGCCAAGACTCAGGGTGAACCCAAGGTGACTTCAGGAAAGCAGGAGCTCTACGAGGCAATCGTTGCAATGTATTGCTAATCTGATTTTTACCCTATAACGCTATTCAGGTGGCAACAGGCGGGTGTCTGTTGCCACCTTTCCCCGTATTTTTAAGACACTTGTCACAATCTTCTTATCTTCCTTAATATTTATCATGGAATATCCTAAAAACGGTAGCCGCCTCTACCTCTTTTCGATAGTCTTGGTCGCAGTGCTCGGCGGCCTTCTTTTCGGTTACGATACCGCTGTTATCTCGGGTGCCGAAAAAGGACTGCAGGCTTTCTTCATCGGAGCTAAAGATTTTACTTATACCGATACAATTCACGGCATCACCTCGTCGAGCGCCCTGCTCGGCTGCATTATCGGCAGTGCGCTGTCGGGGTTCTGTGCCTCGTTCTTCGGCCGCAAAAAATCACTTATGATTGCCGGAGTGTTCTTTTTCCTCTCGGCACTCGGTTCCTACTATCCCGAATTTGCCTTCTATGAGTATGGCAAACCGTCATTCAGCCTCCTGATTGCATTCAACATCTACCGTATCATCGGCGGTATCGGCGTGGGTCTCGCCTCGGCTATCTGCCCGATGTATATCGCCGAGGTTTCCCCATCTAACATTCGCGGCACCCTCGTGTCATGGAACCAGTTTGCCATTATCTTCGGCCAGCTTGTTGTTTACTTTGTCAACTTCCTCATCCTCGGCGAACACACCCAGCCTGTGATTGAAAGAATCGGCGAGGCGGTATATCAGGTTCATTCTTCGTCTGACCCGTGGACCATTTCCACCGGATGGCGTTACATGTTTGGTTCCGAGGCTTTTGTCGCCGGATTGTTCACTATCCTTGTGTTCTTCGTGCCCGAGTCGCCGCGTTATCTTGTGCTGACCGGTCGTGACGATGCGGCGATGAACGTTTTGTCCCACATCAACGGCTATGAAAAGGCTCGCGAAATCCTCAATCAGATTAAATCGACAGCGGCTGAAAAGAGTGAGAAACTGTTCTCTTTCGGCATAATGGTCATCTTTATCGGCGTCATGCTTTCGGTGTTCCAGCAGGCTGTCGGCATCAATGCCGTCCTTTACTATGCTCCGCGCATCTTCGAGTCGATGAACATGGGCAACCCGATGGTTCAGACTGTGATTATGGGCATTGTCAATATCGCCTTTACACTCGTCGCAGTGTTTACTGTTGAAAAAATCGGCCGCAAACCCCTTCTCATCTGGGGTTCTATCGGCATGGCGGTCGGCGCGTTTGGCGTAGCTGTTTCCAATATCGTAACCGTTGCGCCCATTGTACCGGTTGTGTCGATTATGGTCTACTCTGCTTCATTCATGTTTTCTTGGGGTCCCATCTGCTGGGTACTTATTTCCGAGATTTTCCCCAACACAATCCGTAGTTCTGCTGTGGCTATCGCTGTCGCTTTCCAATGGATTTTCAACTTCATCGTGTCGTCGACATTTGTCCCCATGTACAACATGAGCGCCGGCGACCTTGGCGACCGTTTCGGCCATGTCTTTGTCTACGCCCTTTATGGCATCATCTGCGTTATCGCGGCATGGTTTGTGGCGGCTCTCGTCCCCGAAACCAAGGGCAAGACTCTTGAAGACATGACTAATCTTTGGCGCAACCGCAATAAAAAAGCCTGATTGCAGTTATTGTAATAAAACCTCATTTCTCCTCTCTCCTTACAATTTTTCACGTTTTCATATTAAGTAATGGCAAAATTTGATAAAATAGCCGTTTTGGAGCGCATGGCCTCCACCGGCATGGTGCCTGTTTTCTATCACAAAGACCCCGAAGTGGCCAAGCGGGTCGTAAAGGCTTGCTACGATGGCGGCGTGCGCGCGTTTGAGTTCACTAACCGTGGCGACTTTGCCCACGAGGTTTTTGAATCGGTTGTAAAATATGCCGCCGTCGAGTGCCCCGACATGGCTATCGGTGTCGGCTCTGTGGTCGACCCTGCCACGGCCGCGCTGTTTATCCAGCTCGGCGCATGTTTCGTTGTCGGCCCGCTCTTTAACCCCGAGGTTTCCAAAGTGTGCAATCGCCGGTGTGTCCCCTATACCCCCGGTTGCGGGACTGTCAGTGAAATCGGTGCCGCTCAGGAGACCGGATGCGACCTTTGCAAGGTGTTCCCCGGCGATGTCCTCGGCCCGAAATTTGTCAAAGGTCTGATGGCTCCTATGCCTTGGTCGAAGCTTATGGTGACCGGTGGTGTCGAGCCTACCCGAGAAAACATTCAGTCATGGTTCTCGGCCGGAGTATTCTGTGTCGGCATGGGGTCGAAACTGTTTCCCAAGGACCGTGTCGCTGCCGGCGACTGGCAATATGTTACCGACAAGTGCCGCGAAGCACTTTCTTATGTCGCAGAAGCCTGCAAACAATAACAGTTATGGAAAAAACGTGGCGTTGGTTTGGTCCCAACGATAAAATCACGCTTTCGATGCTCCGTCAGATTGGCGTAGAGGGCATCGTTACAGCCCTGCACCATATTCCCAACGGGGAAGTATGGTCGCTCGACGAAGTGTTGAAGATGAAAAATTTCATCGAAGCGGCCGGTCTGCGTTGGAGCGTGGTCGAAAGCCTCCCTGTTTCCGAATCAATCAAGTATGGCGGCCCTGACCGCGACGAGCTTATCGACCGATACATTGAGTCGCTTGAAAATCTCGGAAAAGCCGGGGTGAAGACTGTCTGCTACAACTTCATGCCGGTTCTCGACTGGGCGCGCACCGATTTGGAATATCCTAACCCCGACGGGACATCCAATCTGTATTTCAACCGTGGCGAGTTTGCCTATTTCGACATCCACATCCTCAAGCGCGAAAACGCTTCAGCTGATTATGATGCAGAGACTCTCTCGCGCGTCGAGGAATTGAAGAAAACCATGACTCCCGAAGGTGAAAACCGTCTCGTCGACAATATTATTGTAAAGACTCAGGGATTTGTCAACGGAAACATTTCGGAAAATGACCTCAACCCCGTTCAGAAGTTCCGTGACCTTCTCGGTCTGTATAAAGGAATAGATGCCGGCAAGCTGCGCGAAAACATGGTCTACTTCCTTCGACGCATCATGCCGGTCTGCAACAAATGGGATATTAACATGTGTGTTCACCCCGACGACCCTCCCATGCCAATCCTCGGTCTCCCGCGAATCGTTACATGCGATGCCGACATTGAGGCCTTCCTTAATGCAGTGCCGGATTCCCACAACGGTCTGACATTCTGTGCCGGGTCTCTTAGTGCCGGTGCCCATAACGACATCCCTGCATTGGCCCGCAAATATGCGTCACGCACCCATTTTGTGCATGCCCGCATCTGTAACGTGCTCCCAAATGGCGATTTCAAGGAATCGACCCACCTTGACCCGCGTCTCATTGATGCCATCGCCACTTTCGAGCGTGAGCGTCCCGGTGTGCCCATGCGCGTTGACCATGCCCCTCTCATGCTTGGCGACGAAAAAATGGACTACAATGCCGGATATTCTTTCCACGGACGCATGCTCGCCCTCGGAATGGTATCGGGCATCATGGCCGCATTAAAAACTGTATAATCTAAATTTATTCCGTGAATACTTTGTTTTCAATAAAAGATCAAGTTGTCGTAATAACCGGTGGAACCGGTGTGCTCGGCAGCTGTATAGGCGAATATCTTGCTTCCGAGGGCGCCCATGTCGTTCTCATGGGACGTCGCCGTGACGAGGGTGACGCAATCGTTGAACGTATCCGCAAGGCGGGTGGCGACGCGATGTTTCTCGTCACTGATGTCATGAACCCTGAAATCGTGCAGGCCAACTGTGACGAAATTCTTGCACGCTATGGACGCGTCGATGCCCTTCTGAATGCAGCCGGAGGAAACATGCCCGGTGCTACAATCGCTCCGACCGGAACGATTTTTGACATCAAAGTCGAAGATTTCGAGCGCGTGCTCAATGTCAACCTTACAGGAACAGTAATACCCACTCAGATATTCCTGCGCCCGATGGTCGATGCCGGGCGAGGCTCCATTGTCAACTTCTCGTCAATGGCCGCATTCCGCCCCATGACGCGTGTTCTGGGTTATGCCGCAGCCAAGGCCGGTATCTCCAATTTCACTGCATTCCTTGCCAACGAGGTCGCAACCAAGTTTACCCCCGCTATCCGTGTCAATGCGATTGCTCCCGGGTTTTTCCTCACTAATCAGAACCGGGCCCTGCTCACAAATCCCGATGGATCTCTTACCGAGCGCGGGGCCGATGTCATCCGTCAGACACCCTTCAAGCGTTTCGGCAAGCCTGAAGAACTCTGCGGAACCATCCACTACCTCATTTCCGAGGCTTCTACATTCGTTACCGGCACAGTCGCTGTAGTCGATGGCGGTTTCAACGCCTTCGCGATGTAGTAAAAATAGGAAAGATGTAATAAAATAATGAAAAGTACCGGCGGCGACAGTTTTCCTGTCGCCGCCGCTTTGTTGTCTTTGTCTGCTCGAGCTGTTTTTTTGTTGTTATAATCTGTTTGTGGTTCATGTTCCGGGATTTGAAACGGGTGTGGGTTAAAAGTGTAA
>Ga0209064_1000712_pt1 | contig 69742 bp, 73 predicted proteins | sample Inofromicrocosms_FD_187498 | JGI IMG/M metagenome (GOLD analysis project Ga0209064, IMG submission 187498) | Mouse cecum microbial communities from Vienna, Austria - Inoculum for glucosamine and mucus D2O microcosms (SPAdes) (version 2) | ecosystem: Host-associated > Mammals > Digestive system >...
CAAAGAAAAAGGTCAATTCATCGAAGTACTCATATTTTAGGGCAGATTTGGAATCGTTGTCAGAACTTGGGTATGCAAAAACGCAAAAGGAGATTGTCGAATTTTTACTGCAGGAATATCGATTCCGGCCATCTCTTGCTAAAGAATTGAGGTCTATAAAACTGGTTACGGACAATGAGTAAGAAGTCGATACGGTTTTTCAATGACCGCGAGGTGAGGGCAGTCTGGGATGACGAGAACAACTGCTGGTGGTTTTCGGCTACTGATGTGGTGCGTGCTATCAATGATGAATCGGATTATACGAAGGCCGGTAATTATTGGCGTTGGCTAAAGCGCAAGCTGAAACAGGATGGCGTTCAGTTCGTGAGTGGTACTCACAAACTGAAAATTGTCGCTGCTGACGGTAAGCAGTACAACAGCGATGCGCTGTCGGCTGAGGATATTATTCTTCTTGCCAAGCATTATCCAAACAACCGGGCGAGCGGGTTCCTCGACTGGTTTACCTATAGCGACAATACTATCGACGGTCAGAGCCGCAAGAAGGCATATACTCTGTTTGAAAGCGGGTTGCTGAATTCGCTTGAACCGAGGAGCATGAAATGTCTGCAACAGATTCACGCCTACTTGTTCGGCGGTCTCTATGAGTTTGCCGGACAGATAAGAACCAAGAACATATCAAAGGGTGGTTTCACGTTTGCCAACTGCCTACATTTCTCAACTATCATTCCGACCATTGAACGTATGCCGGAAACGACGGTAGACGAAATCGCCGACAAGTATGTAGAGATGAACGTCGTACATCCGTTTATGGAAGGGAACGGACGCAGCACGCGCATCTGGCTCGACCTGATGCTCCGCCGCTCACTGAAACGCTGCGTGGACTGGAGTCGGATTGATAAGAATGAATATCTGACAGCGATGAGAGAAAGCGTTATTGACTCAACCCATATCAAAGCCTTGCTGAAAGGAGCCTTGACTGACAAAATCAACGACCGCGAGATGTTCATGAAAGGCATCGACTACTCATATTATTACGAGGAAGAGTAGGCTTACTCTCTAATGCCGTCTATGCGTATTGGATGGCGAAAGTTACGCGGATTATTTGAATTTTGCCTGTAATTTGCCTGTAGAAATTAAAAGAAGCGACTTAACTTAGTAATGTTCACCTTGTTAAGTCGCTTTTGTGGTGCCCAGAACAGGACTCGAACCTGCACGCCTCGCAGCACTCGCACCTGAAACGAGCGCGTCTACCATTCCGCCACCTGGGCTTTTGCGGTTGCAAAGTTACGAACTTTATTTTTTTTGTGCAACAGTTAGGGGCGTTTTTTTTACGGATGAAGTTTATTTTTTTACTGCGTCAAACTTTTTAAAGCATATAGGGGGCAGTCATAGTCCCATCCGGCGTTCTTTTGATGACATTTGACACCCATTGATGATGTTTTTGCGATCTTGATAATGTCCAGTTTGACGTGGTTGAGCAAGGTGGGTCTTTTGAGCGGCGTTATTATTTTGTTTCCGCGGGGCATCATGGCCGAATGCGACATCCGGGGGCCGGTGTGGCTGGTTTTCCCCACTTCACGATGCGTTTAAGTCCGGCCCGTTTTTTATTTATTTGTTGTGAACGCCGATATATCGCGGACAGGTGTCTGCGATATATCGGCGTCGGGTGTCAGTTTACCTTGTCAAGGTTGTGACCCATGCGCTGCTTTTTTGTTTCCATGTAGCGGCGGTTGTAGGGGTTGGGGGCGACTTCTATGGGGACGTTTTCGGTCACTTCGAGACCGTAGCCTTCGAGGCCGATGCGTTTTACCGGATTGTTGGTCAGGAGGCGCATTTTCTGAATGCCGAGAAGGCGCAGAATCTGTGCTCCTACGCCGTAGTCGCGCTCGTCGGCTTTGTGGCCGAGGTGGAGGTTGGCATCTACGGTGTCAAGTCCTTCTTCCTGAAGTTTGTAGGCGCGGATTTTGTCCATCAGCCCTATGCCGCGGCCTTCTTGGTTGAGATAGACTATCGCTCCGATGCCTGCTTTGTCAATCATCTGCATCGCTTTGTGGAGCTGGTCGCCGCAGTCGCATCGCATTGAGCCGAAGATGTCGCCGGTGGCGCAGGACGAGTGAACGCGGACGAGAACCGGGTCGGCACTGTTGGCGATGTCACCTTTAATCAGGGCGATGTGTTCAAGGCCGTTGCTTTTCTGACAGAATGGGATGAGGCGGAAGTGTCCCCATTCGGTGGGCAGGTCGACTTCGACGCCTTCCTCGACAAGTGATTCCTGTTTCAGGCGATAAGAGATCAGGTCTTTGATTGAAACGAGGCGCAGTCCCCATTCGTCGGCTTTTTTGCGCAACTGCGGGAGGCGGGCCATTGTGCCGTCTTCGTTAAGGATTTCGATGAGCGATGCGGCGGGCTGAAGTCCGGCCAGACGGGCAAGGTCGATGGCTGCTTCGGTGTGTCCGGCGCGGCGCAACACTCCGGCATCCTGAGCGTAGAGCGGGTGAATGTGTCCGGGACGGCCGAAGTCTTCGGGACGCGACTCGGGGTCGGCGAGGGCGCGTATGGTGGCAGCGCGGTCGTGGGCCGACACGCCTGTGGTGCAGCCTTGGAGCTTGTCAACCGTGATGGTAAACGGTGTCCCGAGCATCGATGTGTTGTCATTGACCTGATGGGGGAGTCCGAGTTGCTCGCAACGCGATATGGACAGCGGGGCACATAGTTCGCCGCGTGCGTTGGTTATCATGAAATTGACATGTTCGGGTGTCACTTTTTCAGCTGCGATGATGAGGTCTCCTTCATTTTCGCGGTCTTCGTCGTCAACGACTATTACAAAACGTCCGTTGCGGAAATCCTCAACTGCGTCTTCGATTCTATCAAGTTTTATATTTTCCATAACTGTTTATTTATTTGTATTGTTGTGGTTGAGGAGGGTTTCCAGTTCGTTGGATACGCGCACGGTGCCTTCGATGTCGCGCATCAGTTCTTCCTGCAGGTGTCGGCCGTATAGCCACAGGGGAAGTCCCGCCGGGAACAGGCACGCGAGCGCCACACCGAGCCATCGCGGGTTTCCGGGACTGATGAGCCATGCATTGCGCAGCACGGGCATATCTTTGAGTTTCAGAATCACCATTTTTTCACGGGAGTTGGAGAGGTAGTCGACTACTGAGTCGGCCTCGTCGCGCAGCCGGGCGAGGGAATAGCGGTCATATCCCGTTGTCCAGTACTGCATGTAGGGCTGGTGTCGGGGATTTTCTTTAAGGTATCGCCGGCAGTTTTTGCGCAATGCATCGAGCATCTTCACGGCCTCGGATGTCACGACATCTTCCATCACTACTTCTTTAAGGCTTATCTTGCGTCCTTCCTTGATTCCAAAGAGGCGGCGGAAGAAAGCGACGTAGGCATCTTGGTTGAACAGGGCCGAATCGTTCACGGCCTTGTAGGTGAAGAATATGCCGAGGGGGAGCAATACCGCGGAGCTGAGCCACATGCCTTCCCACACTTCGAGTGTACCGTCCTTGGCCAGTTTCTTTCCTGTGCTGTCTATGATATAATAGAAGATAAACAGGAAGACAGAGATGACGAGCGGCATGCCGATGCCTCCTTTTCGGATAATCGCGCCGAGGGGCGCGCCGATGAAGAAGAAGATGATGCAGGCAAAGGAGAGCGTGAATTTCTGGTGAAGCTCGCGGGCGTGCACGCGGATGTTTTTTTGATCATCGACCATCGTGAAACTTTTGTACTCATATTCCTGTTTCATGCGCTGAGCCTTGGCCAGTGCCTGATTCAGGTAATTGAGCGCATATCCTGATGTCGAGCCTCGGAACACCGAGTCAATGTCGAGCGGTTTTTTCATGGCCACGTCGGCCTGCCTCACCTGTACCGGGCCGCTGTCTCCGTAGACGGTGCGATAATAGCTGATGTTGAAATAGGGGGTTTCGCGGATGCTGCGGCCGTAAGAGTCGCCCATCGAATCGACCCGCAGGGTGATGGAGTCAATCGACGCGCGAAGTTCTTTCATGTTTTTGCCGACATACTGGTTGCGCATTCCTTGCTCGTCCATGCGGTTGAAATTTGCGTCAAATTTCAGCATGATTTCCTTTGTGTCGAATGATTCGCGGCGGTATGGGACATTGCGCATGTTGGCCGACGCATCTTTTAGGTTTTCAAACGACTCTCCGTTCCACAGCCGAAGAAAAAGGTGAGTCTTGTCGGGGGTAATCGACATGTGGCCCGAATCGGCAAGGATGATGCTGGCGTTGTCAAATCCTCGCGAGACATCATAGATCATCATGTCGTGCAGCACGCCTGTCTCGCGATTCTTACTCTCTACATATATATTGTAGCCGGGAATCTGGTCATAAAACACACCTTCGGGAATTTCAAGCTCCGGCGATTTCTGCCTGATGGAGAAAAGCAGTGTCCACATCTTGGTCTGTGCCACCGGGATAACGTCGTTCTGGAAGAAAAACGCGCCGGTCGCAATCAGTCCCATCAGTATTGTCAGCGGGGCCATTGTGCGCAGCAGGGACACGCCGGAAGCTTTCATCGCGGTCAGCTCAAATTTTTCGCCGAGGTTGCCGAAGGTCATAAGCGAGGCAAGCAGAATGGCAAGCGGCAGCGCGAGGGGCACCATTGACAAGGCAGCGTAGAAAAACAGCTCGGCAATGACGTCGATACCAAGACCTTTGCCCACGAGCTCGTCAATGCGCATCCACAGGAACTGCATCATGACGATGAACAGGCAGATGAAAAATGTCATCAGAAACAGCGGCAGGAAGGTCTGCAGCATGAACAGGTCGAGTCTTTTAATCTTGAGCATGTAAAATAGGCGAGGTGTGATTGACGGTGAGGAAAATCTGTGCCTCTTATTTGTAATTTGTTAAAAGTAATCGGTTATTTGATTGAAATTCCCGAAAATCCCATGAACGCGAGAGCGAGGAGCCCGGCGCAGACAAGCGCAATCGGCACTCCGCGCATCGCCCGGGGAACATCGGTCATTTCGAGTTGCTCGCGTATTCCGGCAAATATCACAAGCGCCATCGTGAACCCTGCCGCAGTCGACAGGGCATAGACAAGTGACTCGGCAAGGTTCATGCCGTTGCGCACGACGAGTATTGCCACTCCGAGTACGGCGCAGTTGGTCGTAATGAGCGGCAGGAAAACGCCGAGCGCGCTATACAGTGTGGGAGCGGCCTTTTTCAAGATGATTTCGAGCATCTGCACGAGGGCGGCAATGACGAGGATGAAGACAATCGTCTGCATGAACTGCAAGCCCAAAGGGACGAGGATATAAGTCTGGAGCGCCCAAGTCACGCATGTGGCGATAGCCATGACAAAGGCTACGGCCGCGCCCATGCCTGCGGCCGACGACAGATTGCGTGACACGCCGATGAACGGGCAGATTCCGAGGAACTGCGCGAAGACGATATTGTTGACAAAGATTGCCGTGATGATTATGGAAATATATTCGAGCATGGCTATCTTTTATATAGACGGTTGAACAATGCGATGAGTAGTCCCAGCACGATGAATGCGCCGGGCGCGAGGACAAAGACAAGCGAGCCGTAGGTCTCGGGATAAATTTCAAGACCGAAGATGCGCCCTGTGCCGAGCAGCTCCCTTATGCATCCGAGCAGCGTGAGGGCAATCGTAAACCCGAGGCCGATTCCGAGGCCGTCAAGAATCGAGTCGCCGACATTGTGTCTTGATGCAAAAGCTTCGGCGCGGCCCAAGAGGATGCAGTTTACCACGATAAGCGGTATGAAAATCCCGAGCATGGCATCGAGGGCCGGGAGGTAGGCCTGCATGAACATCTGCAGCGCGGTGACAAACGTGGCGATGACCACGATGTAGGCCGGGATGCGGACTTTGGCCGGGACAAGGTTTTTGATTAGCGAGATAGCCGCGTTGGAGCAGACGAGTACTCCCATTGTAGCGAGTCCCATGCTCATGCCGGTCACGGCGCTTCCCGTCGTGCCGAGGGTGGGGCACATGCCGAGGAGCAGTACGAATGTCGGGTTCTCGGCCAAAATTCCGTTGAAAAAATATTTTGGATTCACGACGGGAGGTTTGAATTGGTTGATTTAAACTGGCTGTAAGCCGCCGAGGCGCGGCGCAGCGCGTCGAGAAACGCGCGTGAAGTAATAGTCGCGGCGGTTATGGCATCTACATCTCCGCCGTCTTTGCCGACTGTGAGATTGTCGGTCGCGGCATTTAGGCCGATGACTGAACGGTGTCCTTCAGGAGAGCGGAACCAGTCGGCCATTTTTGCCCCGAGTCCCGGTGTCTCGGCATGGGAAATCACACTGTATCCCGTAACGTTTCCATCTGAATCAAAACCATACATTATTTTTATCTCTCCAGAAAAGCCATCGGGGGAATAGCTTTCCACCGCGGCTCCCACCGGCTTGCCGCCGAGGGTGGCGGGATATAGGGTAACGGGGAGGGATTCCCTGTCGGGGGTAACTTCGCATTTTTCGGCAATGGGGTCGTTGTCAAACCGGGGGCATACTTCCCCGACCGCGTCAACGCGGGCCTGACGCTCGGCCTCGATGATGGGTTGCTCGGTCAGTTCATGCACTCCGGCAAGAATCGCTCCCGATACCACGGTGATGCACCCGAGTGAAAGAATCATTGATGTCAGTGTCGATTTCATGCAGCAACCCTCCTTTCTCCGAATTTTCGCGGTTTGATATACCGGTTGATCAGCGGGGTCACGCCGTTCATGATAAGTATCGCAAACGACATCCCCTCAGGGTAGGCACCCCAGTGGCGGATAACGACGGTGATGATTCCGATCATCACGCCGTAGACCAGCATCCCTCGATGACACATGGGGGAGGTCACATAGTCAGTGGCCATGAATATCGCCCCGAGCAGCAGGCCGCCCGATAGCAGCTCGACGCCCACATGGGCCCCGATACAGGCCGAGAACACGGCGACTGTCGCGATGATTGAGACAGGGATGTGCCATGTTATTGTCTTGGTGAGCAGAAGATAGGCTAATCCGATGAGGAGGGCGATTGCGCCGACTTCGCCGATAGAGCCGCCCGCCATCCCGAGCGACTTGTCCCAAAGGTCAAGTGTCGAGGCATCAAGCTCGCCTGTCTTTATGCGGCCGAGGATTGTCGCGCCGGTAGTAGCGTCAAAATAGTTCCAGCGGTTTTCTACCGGAAGCGGCCATGTGGTCATCGCCACGGGAAAAGATAGCAGCAGAAAAACGCGCCCGACCAGTGCGGGGTTGAAAATGTTGCATCCGAGGCCGCCGAAAGTCATCTTGCCGATGCCGATGGCAATTACGCATCCGATGAGTACTGTCCATACAGGGAGGTTGGATGGCAGATTTAGCGCGAGCAGCAATCCGGTCAGTATGGCCGAGAAGTTGCCGATTGTCGAGCGTTGCCGACGCAACACATAGCGTGTAACCAGCCATTCGACTGCAACGCAACCGACGATGGATGTGGCTATTACAATCGCCGCCCCGATTCCGAAATAATACAGCGCACACATCACGGCAGGAATGAGCGCAATGATGACATTGAGCATCAGTCGCGAAACAGTGCGCGATGTGTGGACATGGGGCGACGGTGAAACAATAAGTAGTTGCTCCATTTGTTCTGTGACTTTTAAAAGCACCGCAAAGGTAGCAATAATTTCTCACATAACCCCCCTCTCAATATCCACAGAGTCCCCGAGTTTTATATTTTTTATAGATTAACAATATCGTTTTTATTTAAATCATGACATAACATATCTTCGCATTGGGGCGCGATTTCTCGCGCCCCAATGCTGTTTACTTAACGAGATTGCAAACTGAGCCCGCAGGGCGATATTGTGTTAAACCCCGTATGGAGCGTAGCGGAATTCGGGGAAAGAGGAAAAAGCAGCTCTCTAAAATCAGAGTCCGTAGGACGATGTGCCGGTAATGATGTGGTTACCATCACATCGCCCTGCGGGCTCAGTTATTTTGGTCGATGCCGATACCCCTTTCCCCGCATTCCGCTGCGCTCCATACGGGGTTTAACACAATATCGCCCTACGGGCTCAACGAAATTGCCGTTAAGTAAACAGCATTGTGTCGCGCCCCTGCCATCATACCTCCTTTTGACGTGGTTGTGCGGGGGCGGCATCCCACATTTGCTCAATGCCGTGGTCGCGGATTGAGCGGTCCATCGTAATAGGGTCGCAATGTTGACATTTTATAGATAAAAAGTATAGTCTTTGCGCATTTGCAATCTGACAATATTGCTCCCTTGGATAGCCGTAGGTTACGCCATGCAACCTACGGGAGGTGAGTGAATTATACATAAAATCTGTAAAGATTTTTCATGATGCGACGTGATTGAAAAATCTTTACAGATTTAGAGGTTGTTTAATAACAAATGTTAATCCAAAGTGGTAGCCTCTTTCAGTTAACTCGTTATTACACAGAGGGGAGCATAGCTGTGGCTATGTGACCGAGGTGTAATGGCGAGGTAACGAAAGAGGCTGCCATGTGGATGATGTAACTTCATTTAGATATTAATTTCAAAATTTAACCATGAAGCGGTTTATAATAAATGTTTTGTCGCACCCGTTTACACGAGTCGGATTTTGCCCTGAACCTCGGTCACATAGCTACAGCTATGCTCCCTCGATTCATGACAAAATCCGACTCGTGTAAACGGGCTTTGGATTCACATTTGTTTTTAAACAACCTCTTAATTTATTCAATGATATGTTTCCGGGGGGTGCGAAACCGCAACCCCCGGCTATTCATAGAATAATCCTTACGGATTAAATATTACTCGGGGCAAAACTGAGTTTTGCAACACCCTCTTAGTTTTTCAGCGAGTAGGTGATGGTGGTGACGACGCGGACTTTTTTGATGTAGGGAGTGTAGTTGTCGCGGTCGCTGATGGAGAACTGACCTTGGTCGGCGCTGATGATTTTGTTCAGCTTGCTGTTGCTGTTTTCGGCAAACTGGAGGGCAGTGGCTTCGGCGTTCTTGATGGCTTCTTCCATCATTTTGGGTTTCATGGCGGCAAAGGAGACATACTCGTAGGTCACCCGTGCGTCATACTGGTCGTTTATAATCGCGATTCCCTCTTTGAGCAGCTCGCCCTGACGGTCGATAAGGCTGCGCACGAGTTTGACATTGCTTGATGTCACGGTCATTGACGAGGTGATGTTGTATCGGTAGGGGGAGCGGTTTTCGCTGTACTGGTTGGCGTTCATGTCGACCACGGTGGGGGCGTTGATTGCGATTTCTTCCGCTTTGATGCCGTTGCTCATGAGAAATTGCTTTATAGCGTCCTGAGTCTGGCCTATTTTCACATACAGGTCGGGGAGGTTGTTTCCGAGTTCGCGTGACAGGATGGGCCAAGTAACCTTGTCGGCGTCAACTTCTATTTCAGAGAGTCCTTTGACTGTCACGCGGCGGTCTTTGTTGGTGAAATTGTCTATGCCGCTTTTGAGGCAGAGTCCTAAAATAACGACAGCGATGGCAAGAATTGTTGCAGGATAAATTTTTTTCAGCATAATAATATCAAGTTAAGTTAAGTTAGTTTTCAAGATTAAACGATAGTAGGTAAACAGAAATCTGAACACTTACTTAGAGGTTGTTTTTAAACGACCTCTTACTTTTTTAATTTTAACATACTATAGGGGATGAGGATGAATGACAGCCTCGGAGAGCGGAGGATATATACACGGAACGTCCCGATGCGCAGTATTGTTTTGATTTCGCTCCACGGAATTGTTTCGGGTTGCGGCAGGCGGCGGTTGTCATCTTCGTCGGCAGGGAGGTAGGTCAGAGTCATCTGTTGGTTTTCGATGATTTCGACCTGTTTTCGCAGTACGGCTCGTCTTGCCTCGGGGGTGAGCATGTAATAAATATAAAATATAGACATCACCATGGGACAGACGATAAAAACAATCATCAGTGCGATAATCAGATACCTCACATCGCCAAGCGAGATGCCGATGCCGGCAAACAAGGCGAGCATTACAGGAAGCCACCAGCCATAACGTGGCAGCCATAACGCCAAAAGACATTTCATGTAGTCTCCCGACGTGGTCGTGAACGGCTTGGTGACAATCATCTGTTTTTACCGTGTAGTTTTGCGATGCTGATTGTCGAGGAAACGGCTCGTCAACCCTCCATAGGCATCGATGCGGCGGTCGCGCAAGAACGGCCACCATCGGCGCACTTGTTCAGAGCGGGTCATGTCGACATCGACCACGGCGATAGCCTCGGCATTGTCAGGGGCGCGATACACGAATTCTCCCTGCGGCCCTGTGACAAAGCTCGATCCCCAGAATTGTATGCCGCCGGTCATTCCCGAGGGGTCTGGTTCGTGTCCCACGCGGTTGACGCTTACAACGGGGAGTCCGTTGGCCACGGCATGGGCCCGCTGGATAGTCACCCAAGCCTCGCGCTGCCGTTGTTGTTCCTCCTTGGTGTCGCTGCTTTCCCAGCCTATGGCGGTAGGATAAATCAGCAGGTCGGCTCCGCACATTGCCATCAGTCGGGCAGCTTCAGGATACCACTGGTCCCAGCATACAAGCACGCCGAGACGACCGACCGAGGTGTCGATGGGTTCAAAACCGAGGTCGCCCGGGGTGAAATAGAACTTTTCGTAATAAGCCGGGTCGTCGGGTATGTGCATCTTCCGGTAGATACCGGCTATCGACCCGTCGCGTTCAAATACCACGGCGGTATTGTGATACAATCCCGGGGCACGACGCTCAAAGAGCGACGTGACAATCACTGTCCCTGTCTCGCGGGCGATGCTGCCGTAAAAATCGGTGACGGGGGAGGGGATGCTGACAGCAAGATTGCAGGTGTCGACATTTTCAGTCTGACAGAAGTAGAGAGAGTCATGCAACTCTTGGTTGACAATGAGTTGTGCGCCGCTCATTGCGAGCTGAATCATTTTTTCGCGCAACCGGGCGCGGTTGTTATCTATGTCGGCAACGTTGTGCTGTTGTATTATACCTACTTTCAGAATCTTATCCATAATCAGAACTTATCGAATGGTTTCACTGTGCCTGTCGGCATCTGCATCGTCACGCAGTGGAGAGAGCCGTGTTGCTTGATGAGGGCACGGCAGTCTATCGGTTTTACCTCATGGTCGGGGAATGCTATTTTCAGCAGTTGAGCGGCCAAGGTGTCTTTGCGCGGCTGATTGTAGACCGGGAGGAGGATTGAGCGTGGCGTTATGAGGAAGTTGGCGTAGGTTGCGGGAAGTATTTCGCCATCTTCAACGATGTCGTCGGGCATCGGCAGCTCGATGAGGTTATAGGGAAGGCCGTCAAGAGTGCGGAACCGCTTTATATCCTCGCGCATCATGGCAAGATTGCCGGTATCGCCGTCATCTTTCGGTCCTACATATATAATGGTGTCATTCGGGGCAAGCCGTGCAAGGGTGTCAACATGGCTGTCGGTGTCGTCACCGGCAATACCGCCGTGATCAATCCACAACACCTGTTTCACACCGAATTGCATTTTTAAGAAATCCTCGATGTCTTCGCGCGAGCATTGTCCGTTGCGGTTGGGCGACATCAGGCATTCCGATGTAGTCATCAGGGTTCCGTTGCCGTCACTTTCCACCGACCCTCCTTCAAGAACGAAGTTCAGCCGGTTGACAAGCGGAGAGCCAAAGGCTCCGGCGGCGTCGAGCGCGCGGTTGATGAGGTTGTCATGGCAGGCGGCAAATTTCAGTCCCCACCCGTTGAACTTGAAATCAAGCAACTCTTTGTGACCGTCCCGCTCGATTGTCAGGGGGCCGAAGTCGCGCGCCCAAGTATCATTGGTGGTTACCGGCAGGAGTTTTACTCTTTCCGGGTCAAACCCGCGCTCGGCAACCAATCGGGCAACGTCAAGGTGCGGTGGCACAAGCAGCAACACCCGTTCATCCTCGCAGATTGCCTTTATAATTTCCGTATAGCAGTCCCTCACCTCGTCGAGCATATAGTTCCAATCGCTCTCCTCGTGGGGCCACGCGAGCAGCACACAGTCATGCTCCTCCCATTCGGCCGGAAATCTCGTTACATTTTTATCAGTCATCATTATAATCCTTTAAAGTATCCCAGATATAGTCTTGGGAATCCAAAAACTCATCGCAGAAATCGAGAAAACCTCTCTTTTCGGAACTGCCGACAATATGGCACCATTCACGGTATTCCTCGTGCAGTTCCTGATTTTCATGGATTAGTTTCTTGAACTCGGCATCAGCAATGTCGACACTTCCATATTGCTGCAGCAGGTTCTTGAAAAAATCGGTTATATCATTCATATACAGATTGTTGTAAGGTGTATTGCTTAAAAGCTGTTAAAATGGGTTTATAGAATTAACACAATAAGCTGATTGATACATCAAATATAGCTCTAACTTTCCAATCCACCAAATAATCGATGAAAAATAACGAATGTCAAGTGCCAATAATAGCGGTCATAGCCATGACTGCCAGTTGTCGCAGGAGGTTTTTATGAAGGCGGCCGTCGAGGTGGAGGGGTAGTTTCGGATTACCGTTTTCAGGTTTCCTAAAATATAAGCGGCTTTCGCGCGGGCCTCGTCGGTCTTGAGCATGGCCGTGGCTGCGGCGACTTCACGGTTATAAACTTCTTCGGTGTGTCTGTGGCCGATTGATTTCTCATAGTCATAAACGAAACCATATCGGTTGTCGGCAAAATCATTGTCACGGTATTGGAGAGCCGGATAGAAAATGCCGGTGCAGCTTCCGCGCCAGTATTGTGTCAGTGCCCAGCATTCCTCCAATGAATTGCGTAATCCGATGGCATACATAAGGCGCGCCAGTCCGCGTTCGTCGGATGTGGAACCATGTTTGATTGCGTGTCGGTAGGAGCGCATACGATGGGCGAAATTCAGTTTTGCGTTAATCTGAGACTGCTGTGGATGTGGGGCGGCAATCGATTCATACTCGATGTCGTAATCGGATACCACTTCCCATCGGGTGGGATAGGCTGTAAAAGGGTCTCGTGAAAGGTAGCGGCCCTTGACGATGTTCATGGAGAGCTGATAACCGGGGCTGACATTTGACAGGTAGCTTATCGCACGGTCGTAGTTTTCTTCTCGCAAGGCGAGTGTGCCGATAAGCTCGTTGTAATAATCGTTGTCGGTTCTCGCCGCTCTGCGCAAGAAACTATAAAGAGGTGTGTCGCTTTTGATTTGTTGATAGGCAGTGGCTAACCGTGCAGAAGAAAGACTTCCCATCAACTGGAAGGAGAGGGAGGAATAGTCGATGCAACGCGGTTGTCGTTTTTGGAATGTTTCGAGGTTGTCGGCGTAGGCGCACAACAGTATGGCTGTGCTGAAATCATTCTGATTCCATAGACGCGGAATCCAGTCGACATAGATGATATTGCGCATTCGACGAATCCATTCATTTGCGTCGGGATTGAAAACGTCGGTTTTCTGCTCAATCCATTTCAGGTCGGAAAGGAGAGAGCCGAGACGGCCTGATCGGGCATCGAGTTTCATTTTGTAGGCCCGTGCCAAGTCTTTTAATTTATCGGTGGAAAATTTCTGTTGCAGAGCGCGGTAAATGTGTCCACGGGCCGTGGTGGTTTTTCCGCAGTACTCGTTATTGCAATAGGCAAGTAGAAATTCCCAGTCGCCTTTGCATGGGATGGACGATTTTTTCAACAGTTGTTCCGCAACCGGCATTACACTTTTCATGAAGGCGGTGTCAGAGGCATTGCTGCGGATATATTCAATCAATTGCGGCGCGGAAGGGTTGTGTCGCGCCATGTACTTCACAGGGTTGTCGCCGGTTATAGACCAGATATCTCCTGACACGGCAAAAATGGAGTCGGCGCGCTTAGTGTGGCCGAGACGGCTCCAGCATCCGGCGGCATATCTCTGCGCCATGCGTTTCATGAGATTCCGGTGTGGAAACTTGCGGAATGCCGAATCGTAGTACTCGATACATCTGTCATACTGCCGGGATGCAAACAGTGCCCTGACCGCCTGAAGGGCGTAAAGGTCATTCAGCCGGGAGCTGTTGTTGGAGTTGCACAGGTTGATGATGTCGTTAAAATCACCTGTCTCACGGGTGGAATTCCGACTTGAGGGGTAGTACCACGGAGAGTTGATTTTTTCTCGTCGTTCTTCAAGAATCTTGGCTGTCCTCAGAAATTCCCGCACTTCCTCGTCGGCGGTATTGTTGATGTAAGTGTAAAATAGATTGGAAGTCTTGTCGGGATGATCGCCTGTACACTCGTCAAACCGGGCGCGGGAATCGTGATATACTGCCTCCTCGATGTCGCGCAGAGGGATGCGGGCAGAAGTCTGACTCTGCCATAGCCGCAGGTTTTCATTGCGGTTATAACAGGACATGGATTTATGCGTTCCCGAGAGTGCGAAAAATTCGGGAGTAGGGATTATCGGAGAAAACGGTCCGCAAGCTATCGCGGGGAGGATTGTGCACGGCAGCAAGAGGTTAACGAGAAGACGAGAAGATATGTTGGATTTCATCATCGGAATAGTTAGAAAGATTTGAGGAATCAAGATGATAAATAATATTGGAGTGGGGGATTAGCGAGAGTCTCTGTTCAATCATATCCCTGACTTTTTCAATGTCGTGTATAGAGGATGTCTCGGAACGGATTAAGTCGCCGGTGCGGATAATGCGGTTGTTGTGGGGAATATCCTTTTTGGCGACATAGGAATTGATGTCAGCTCGGCTGAAGGCTGTCGTATCAGAGAGATTCAATCCATTGAGCAGTCCGATGAAACGCCTGTTCCGGAAAAGGAGCTGCCAAGAGTAGGTCGGATAAGCTATATCCAAGTGAAGCGAGAAAGATGAAAGGTGTTTCAGATAGGGTTTCACATCGGCGGCATCAATTATCGAGTTAACCGCGTCGGGGTCATTGAAACTGCCGGTGTTGTAAACCATGAGTACGCCGTTGTCGACCGGCGGCACTTTCCCTGAGAGCTGATGAAGGCGTATTGTCGAGCTGAGCCTCCACGGTAATTTCAGCTCCTTGAGAATGTGCCTCACCGAATCGCACAAATTGAAAAATGACTTCTCGGTAGAAGTCGTCCAGTCACAATCGAGCTGGATTTCATGCACGCCGGGCAGATTGTTGTACTGACACATGTTGCGCACCCGTGTCACAATATTGGAAGCGAGTGTCCCTTCCTCACCGTTCATTGCCTTTAACGCGTCGAGTGTGATATAGACCACGGGAACAAATTCCATATCGGAAAATGAACGGTTCATTTCAAAGTATTCAGAATCGTCAATTTTTACGGTAGCATTAGGGATTGTCTTGTTTTCTACCGACGAGGCACAGTGGTCAACCGATACATCAAACATGCGCAGATATATGCGTCCTATATTGTGCCGTTTCAAGAGTGAACGCTCGGCACTGTCGAGGCGGAACACCGTTTTCCAGTAGTAAACGGCATTCTTTTCAGTGAGAATCGGAGGTGTGACCGATTCTGCCGGTGATTTCTTTGGCGGATTACATGCGGTTATTGCTATCAGCAGTGTCGTAATGACAGAAACGAGATTTTTCATGCCGCAAAATTGAGCATAAAAAGTCGCGGTGCAAAGGAAAAATCTATGGGTTGTATGAAAGGTGTGTGTGGCTGTATGAAACGGTTAACGGCCTCCTATCTCCACACGATATAATTTATGTTTTCCCACTCGTTACGGTTGTCGGGCGAAAAAAGAGTAGTAACCCCGGATGAGTCCACATAAAATCCCGATGAGTCGGCCCCTACAAGGTAGATGGCATTGCGGACCCCGGCATCAATGAGAGACTGGGAGAAATCGTGGAATGTAACCCTTTCATGAGTGAAAATAACACTGATTTCGCCATCGATTTCAGCCAGAGCTTTACGCTTGGCTTTGCCTTTTGGCTTGTTTTCGACCATCTGGCTTCCGACGACAAGAGGATACTGTCTGAAAAAATATCCGTCATCAGCAAGAGCCTGTTCGAGCATGGGTGTCGCGTCGGCAACACCGATGGTTATTTCACCATTTATAATAGAGCAAAACCCGGCTTTAGCCTCCCCTTTGCTGACAAGGTTTCCGTTAACGACGAATGTTCCCGCAATCATCCCGTTGTCACCTCTCACATCGGCAGCCTGAACGGCCAAGACGGCAGCCGTGTCGTTCAAAACGTCGTTGCCGACAGATAAAACAGGTGTGGCATTCCGTGGGGTGAGAATCCCTAAGCGGGTACCGTTTGCAACGGTGTCGCGTAAAGTCGTGAAGGCTTTTGCCGGGACAACCGAATCGGTGGTCACGGGTGCGACAGGCTCGGAAAGGGCGCTGTCATCAGGCTTGGACGCAAATTTCGTGGAAAAAATAACCGCGGCAGCAATGCCGACAATGAGCAGTGCCGCGATAAGGACACGCGGAAAAAAGTTGTGCTTGGATTTTTTCTTCGGTTCGTCGCCCGTCGCGGAAATGACACGGATTTCGTCATCGTCAATATCAATATGCTTGTGGCTCATTTCTATATCTCCTTTTCCATTAATTCTTTCAGTGCCCTTAATGCCTCCTTGGATGCCGATACCTCGTGACGGAACGTGCGGCAGTCAGAGAGTATCATTTTTTGCCGCAGAGGATTTATGAAAGCAATGAAATCACGATTAACAATCAGACTCTTGCCAATGCGGATGAAACGGTTGTCATCCTCATCAAGCATATCGGCAATGCGTCTCTCTATCTGCCCCAATTGCATTGTCAGGGTAAAATTCCCACTGTCGGCCAAGGTGATGGTCGAATAATTGCCATCGGCAGTGACAAATACCACTGCGTCGGTGGGTACTCGGATAATTTCCGAGGAAGTGGTGAAAACAAGACGCTTGCTCATGAACTTCATGATGCAAAATTAATAAAATTAGGCGATACTTGTATTCTTTTCTGTTATCGAATCTCGGGGCGGCGGGGCGGTTTTAATTACAGCGGGCCGGAGAATTTTTTTACTGGGTTGCCGCGTTGGAGCGAGTCGTGCCGAGTCCATTGCCGCTTTTGTGAATCGGCCAGTTTCTGCTTGTGGGTTTCCTGAAGTTTTAACATCAGTCTTTTTCTTGCGAGGGCCTTGTTTTGAGACTGGGAGCGTTCATCGGAGCATTTTACCGACAGTCCTGTCGGAACGTGGGTTGCGCGCACTGATGTTTCGACTTTGTTGACGTTCTGGCCTCCTTTGCCTCCTGAGCGGCATGTCTCGTATACTATATCCGCGTCGTTTATGGAAGGGATTTCCACCTCGTCGAAGAAGTCGATGCCGACAAACCAGTTGCTGCGCCGGTGGTTGGGGCGGTAGGTGTTTCCGGTGGAACGCCACAGCACTGTTCCCTGCCATTCTTCGATTACCGACGGGGGAATCGGGCCGGTGCTGACAAATGTCATCGACATGTAGCACCCGTCAAACTGATTGTGGGGTTCGTGGTCGACAAGTTCAAGCGTGGGAACGGCTTTCAGCAGTTCTTTTGCGACGAGAGTCACTGCGCGGGCACATTCGACCGGGCCGCGTCCGGCGGTGATGATTATATATTTTTTACTTGGAAGATGTTCCATTGTCTTTTATGTTGAGTCTGGGTTTGACTATTGAAATTATCTCTACCGCCGGGCGTATCAGCGTTAAAATTTCGTCGGTGGCTTTGTAGGCCATCGGGGATTCGTCGAGAGTGCCTTGGCCGAGCGATGTAGTGAATATTCCTTCCATCGAGCTTTCAAAATCGCTCAGTGAAATCTGTTTTCTCGCCTGTGTCCGCGACATTATGCGTCCGGCGCCGTGTGGGGCAGTGTTCAGCCATTGTGGATTGCCTTTGCCCTCGCAGATAGCGATGCCGTCGCGCATGTTGAACGGTATGGCGACTTTGCGGCCTTCCGATGCGTCGATTGCCCCTTTCCGCAGCATGGGTGTCTCGTCGGTAACCGAGATGTAGTTGTGGGTGGTGAAAATAGATTCGACACATTTTGCCTTGCAGGTTTTCTTTAGAACGGCAAATATGCGGTCGCGGATAATGTGGTGGTTGTAGAGCGCGTAGGCCTGCGTGATTATCATATCTGACAGGTAGCCGTTAAGCGCGTCGCCCCACAGATAGCCGACATATTTCGCCCGCTTGGGATTCCTTGCGATATTTTGCCAGTAGGTGGCGACTTTGACACCGAGATTTCGCGAGCCGCAGTGCAGAGTCAGCCAACCGTCGCCTGAATCAGTATCTTCCCCGTACTCGATAAAATGGTTGCCTCCACCGAGTGATCCGATGCTTTTGTAGAAAATGCCTTCCTGAAGTTTTATGCGTCGGCAGAAGTCGGAGATAAAGCGGGCGTCGATGCGGGGAGCCTCGTTGATGAGATCGGGAGCACCGGAGCGCGCTTTCAGGTACATGGAGTTGAGAAAACGAAAGAATTCTTTCTCGTTAAGCGAATTTTTGGGACAGATGTCGGTTCCGGTCGGGATGATTTCGCGGATGCGGTGGTCGAGCAGTGGGAAATCGTCGGGATTGACGGTCGCTGATAACCGGTGCATAGAGATTGTACAGCCTATGTCGACACCGACGTGGTCGGGGTTGACATACATCCCTATTGGATAGGCAGTGCCGACATTGCATGAGCTGCCGGCATGAACATCGGGCATCTGCACGATTCTTGTCTTCTCAAAGGCCGGGTGGTCACATAGTTCTGTCACCCATTTCAAGGCCGAGTCCTCGATATTGTCGGTGAAAATTTCGGCCGAAGTTGTTTTTCCTTGTATAATCATAACTGTTTGTTGAAATTCTTTGGCAAAATAAAAACAGCGGTGCGCAACGGATTTGCGCACCGGCGAAAATTTGATTAGATTTGCAAAAAAAAATAGCCATGCCACTCAATCGCGCCGCTTTAATCAGAATTTCTACTATTGACAGATGTCTGCAAAACCGTTATCGCCGGTGGACCATTGACGACTTAATCGATGCCTGTACCGAGGCGCTTGCCGAGTATGAGGGACGCAGCAACCGTGTCAGCCGACGGACTTTCCAGAACGATCTGGCACTGATGCGGAGCGACCGGTTAGGGTATAACGCACCGATTGTGGTGCGTGACAACAAATATTATGAATATGACGATCCGGAATACAGCATCACCCATCTGCCTCTTAACGAGGAGGGGCTTGATGCGCTCAACTCGGCACTCGACATACTGCGTCAGTTGCAGGGTTTCCCGCAGCTTGCGTCGTCGATTGACATTATCAGCAAACTCAATGAGCAGATTTCGCGCCATACCGGCGCGTCGGCTCCCGCAATGGACATGGAGCATGTCACCGGTTATCGCGGCGAGACGTTTATCGGTGTGATATATGACGCTGTGCGCAAGCAGCAGACGATTATTATAGAATATAGGTCGTTCAAGGCAAAGCAGGCCGAGACGGTTACGGTTTATCCTTACTTGCTGAAAGAATACCGTAACCGATGGTTTCTGATAGGGGAGAAAGTGTCCAATCACACCCCGCAGGTGAATATCTACGCGCTTGACCGCATACTTTCCGTAGAGGTTGATCCGGAACACCCGTTCAAAAAATGCACGGATTTTGACCCGGCGCATTTCTTTGATGACACAATCGGTGTCACGCGGCTGATTAATGACCGTCCCCGCCGGGTCGTCATAAAAATAGACCGTCAGCAGGCACCTTATGTCGAGTCAAAACCGTTTCACAAGTCCCAGAAAGTCGAGCAGCGATTCCGTGACGGCAGCATACAGCTGTCGCTCAAGGTGGTAATCAATAACGAACTTGAGCGTCTCATCCTCGGTTACGGGGGACATGCCGAGGTTATTGCTCCCCCCGAGTTCCGACAGCGGATAGCTGAAAGCATCCGCCGGGCGGCTGCAAGATATGAAAAGGACTAAGACTCCGTTGCCCGGCGTTGACAACTATTGGAGAAGGGTCTTAGATTAAACATTCTCGTATATTTTTGCGAAAAATGAAAAATAAAATCTACTACGCATAATGATTGCGCAGTAGACGTGTAGCTTTGCATCAACAATAATGAAAAAACGGTATAGATTATGAAAACGATAGAAGGCTATGACGTGAAAATTTTCACTGACAATGTTGACGACAATGCGATTGCCCAAATAAAGGAATTGCTTTCGATTGATGTGTTCTCTGATAAAAAAATCCGCATTATGCCCGATGTCCATGCCGGGAGCGGTTGCGTGATCGGCTTCACCGGCGACCTTGGCGACAAGGTTATCCCCAACATCGTCGGGGTTGACATAGGCTGCGGAATGAGAGTTCTTAAACTCGGAAAAATCGACAATATCGACTTCCATGCCTTTCATCAGCACATCCGTGACAACGTGCCGTCGGGGATGACAGTGCGCGAGGCGCGGTTAGGGTTCAAGCCGCTGACGGGCGAGGAAATGGAGATTTATCGCGAGGCCAAGCAGATTGTCACCTCTCTGTATTGTTATCGTGACCTCAAAGATAGCGGGCGAATCAACAAAGCCATCGGGTCGCTCGGCGGCGGAAACCATTTCATTGAGCTTGACCGTGACGACGATGGCAACGTGTACCTTGTCATTCACACCGGGTCGCGCAACCTCGGGAAGCAGGTGGCCGACCTCTATCAGGCCAAGGCGGTCAAGCATCTTACCGAAGGGGCCGATGAACTGGAGACAACCATTCGCCGCACTATCGACGAGTACAAGGCCGCAGGCCGCCGTGCCGAGTTGCAGGCGGTGGTAAAGGAAATGCGCAAGCAGTCGCGCGGTGCGGAGCCGTCACTTCCGGCAGCCCTCTGCTACGTCGAGGGGGAGGCCCGCGGGCAGTATCTCCATGACATGCGTCTGTGTCAGCGATGGGCCGTGTTGAACCGAAAGCTCATATCGCTGTTGCTGATGAAATTTTTCCCTGATGTTGCTGTCTTGGATGAATTTGAATCGGTCCACAACTATATCAGCGACGACAACATAATCCGCAAAGGCTCGATTTCGGCAGCCGTCGGCGAGAAGTGCATCATCCCGCTCAACATGCGTGACGGCTCGCTGCTGTGTACCGGCAAGGGAAACCCTGAATGGAACTGCTCGGCGCCACACGGTGCGGGACGCGTATTGAGCCGTACCCAAGCCTACGAAAAAATAACGATGGCGGATTTCGAGGCATCCATGACCGGTATTTATTCCGAATCAGTGACTGAATCTACCCGCGACGAGTCGCCGATGGTCTACAAACCGGCCTCGGAAATCATTGCCAATATCGGAGATACGGTCAGCATCGATGCGATTATCCGCCCTATATTCAATTTTAAGGCATCTTAGTGAAAATAAATCCGGACCTGTCTCGGGAAATGTGACAGGTTTGGATTAAATTTGCGGTGCCATAAAACCAATAAGATATGAACCAACTGCAAAAATACACTTGGCTGATTGACACAATCCGCCGCGCCGGAAAGATTACCCATAAGGAGCTTTCGGCACGATGGGAGCGTAACAAAGATCTGAACGACAGTCGTCCGCTCCACCGTGCCACGTTCAACCGCTGGCGCGAGGCTATTTTTGAGCACTTCGGCATCATTATCGACTGTCAGACGGTGGGTGGATACCTATATTATATAGCCAATCCCGAAGATATTGATGAGGACCGTCTCAAAAAATGGATGCTTGACTCTTTTGCCGTCGGAAACATCATCGGTGAAAACCTCTCGTTAAAGGGGCGGATTCTTGTCGACGCGATACCTTCGGGGCGCGACCATCTGACCGCATTGTTGGAGGCGATGAAGGAGAATCGCGTGGTTAACATCACCTATCACCCCTTTAAAAAATCCTGCAGTAGCACGTTCCCGATTGAGCCTTACTGTGTGAAACTGTTTGAAAACCGGTGGTATGTGCTGGGTTATAACGCATTCCATGACGATGTCAGGCTTTACTGCCTTGACCGGATAGAGAGTGTCGAGGTTACCGACAGTGAGTTCAGACTGCCGAAAGATTTCTCGGCCGATGCTTACTTCGATACAGCCTACGGGGTGGTGGTCGGATATAACATCAAGCCTGAGCGCATCGTAATCCGCGCCAACGAGAATCATAAGCATTACTTGAAATCTCTCCCTTTGCACCACAGTCAGAAATTGATAGATGACTGCGGCGAATATGCCGATTTTGAGTTCTATCTTTCCCCGACCTACGATTTTGTCATGAAACTCCTCCAGTATGGCCCGATGATCGAGGTAATCGAGCCGCTTTCACTCCGTGATACCATGAAAGGCTGGATTGAAGATATGTATGAACTTTATAACGAAGAACAACAATGAATAAATTGAACGATTTTGAACCTGATTTATGGAAAATGCCAGTGAATTTCCGCGTAATCGGCTATGGCGAGGAACTGTCATCGGTCATTCAGCAGATTATGAGGTTGTTTAATAACAAATGTTAATCCAAAGTGGTAGCATCTTTCAGTTAACTCGTTATTACACAGAGGGAGCATAGCTGTAGCTATGTGACCGAGGTGTAATGACGAGGTAACGAAAGAGGCTGTCATGTGGATGATGTAACTTCATTTAGATATTAATTTCAAAATTTAACCATGAGGCGGTTTATTATAAATGTTTTGTCGCACCCGTTTTCACGGTCGCCTTTTGCCCTGAGCCTCGGTCACATAGCTACAGCTATGCTCCCTCGATTCATGACAAAATCCGACTCGTGTAAACGGGCTTTGGATTCACATTTGTTTTTAAACAACCTCTAAATCCTTTGGATATGACGGCTTGGAGGCGCGTGTCGTGACCTCGTTCCGTGAAATCTCTCCTGCCGACGATGACAAGATGGTGATAGTCTTGGCTATCGACCGTCATGACGGACTTGTCGATTTGTTGAGATCATTCTATCAGGCCGGAGTACTGACACTGCTGATAACAGACCGCGATATCAATCTTCCGCCTGACGTATGCGATTCTCGCACAACAGTTTCTGCCGATAAGTTTGTCGAGACTGTCAAAGACTTGGTAACGCCGATATTCAATAACGGAATGATAAATCTGGATTTCAATGACCAGTCGATTACACTTCGCAACACATCCAAGTTTGTCGTGTGCACGGCCGATGCTCGTGGTGGAGACAGCCGCATAGCCGATGCCGTTGCCTCATTCCCGGGCAAAATCCCTGACCGAAAGCATGTCGAGAGAATGTTATGGTCCATAACCCATAACAGAAAACTCAATCCACCGCTGGCGATAAAAGAAATCGCCCCCATTACCGAGTTCATAAAGTCACTCCCCGAAACCATCGACATCGTGTGGGGCGTACTGATTGACGACTCCCTCCCCGGCGACACGGTGCGCCTGTCAATAATCGTCGCCGGGAAGGAACTGTGATGCATCCACATTGACACACAACCCCACAACCTCTATCTGAATCTGCTGCACGGCGGGATTGCTGTTAAAGTAATGGCATCCCGCTGTGCATATCAATTATATATCTCTAAAATTGTTATTTTTATGGGATGAAAGAGGAATTTTTGTTTAAAATTTGCAATTTAGGGGCATAGGTATTAATTTTGTGGAGCAATGAACGAGGAGAAAATCCGCAGTGCCGCCCATGCGGCGTTTACCGGTTATATGACGCAGCGCCGGTTGCGCAAAACCCCCGAGCGCTACGCGATTCTCGATAAAGTCATGGAGATGAATTCCCATTTCTTTATCGAATCGCTTTACTCGGCTCTTGACGAGGACGGTTACCATGTGAGCCGGGCCACGGTCTACAACACAATCGAGCTGCTGATTGATGCCGGGCTCGTGCGCCGTCACACTTTTGGCAACACCCCGGCTCAGTATGAAAAGGTAGCCGGCATCGGCAATCATCATCACTTGGTGTGTTCCCGTTGCGGGAAAGTGCGTGAGGTCAAGGATTCCGAGTTGGTGAATCAGTTGAATTCCAAACGTTACCCGTCATTTCATGCGGCTTACTTCGACCTCTATATCTACGGCGTGTGCAGCGGGTGTCTCAGGCGCGTGTCACGCTCCAAAAAACAGAATAACAATAAACCAAACGACAAAATATAACTTATGAAAGTTGACGTATTGCTCGGCCTCCAGTGGGGCGACGAAGGCAAGGGAAAAGTTGTTGATGTGCTCACTCCGCGTTATGATGCCGTGGCTCGTTTTCAAGGCGGCCCAAATGCCGGACACACTCTCGAATTTGAAGGCAAAAAGTATGTGTTGCGTTCCATCCCGTCGGGAATATTCCAGCACGGACAGATTAATGTGATTGGCAACGGCGTGGTTCTCGACCCGGTGCTGTTCCGCGAGGAAGCCGAGGCGCTTGAAAAGAGCGGAATCGACCTCCGCCGCGTGCTCCGCATTTCCAAGAAAGTGCACCTTATCGCGCCCACGCACCGTCTGCTCGACGCTGCCAATGAAAAAGCAAAAGGTGGTGCTAAAATCGGCACTACCGGAAAGGGTATCGGCCCGACTTATACTGACAAAATCTCCCGCAACGGTCTGCGACTCGGAGATGTGTACCATAATTTCAAGGAAAAATATTCGACCATGCGCAACACCCATCTTGCGCGCCTGAAAGCGTTGAATGCCGTTCCCGAAAATCTTGAAGAACTTGAAGAAAAATGGCTTGATGCCGTGATGTACATGAAAGGATTTCAGATTGTCGACTCTGAATTCCTGATTGACGACCTGTTGCGTCAGGGAAAATCAATTCTCTGCGAGGGCGCGCAAGGAACCCTGCTTGACATCGATTTCGGCTCATATCCCTTCGTGACATCATCCAACACCATCTGTGCCGGAGCCTGCTCGGGCCTTGGCATCGCCCCCAACAAAATCGGGGAGGTGTTTGGCATATTCAAAGCCTACTGTACCCGCGTTGGCAGCGGGCCTTTCCCCACCGAGCTTTTCGACGCTGTCGGCAAGCGCATCCGTGACCTCGGCCATGAATATGGCGCGGTTACAGGCCGTGAACGCCGCTGTGGATGGATTGACCTCGTGGCCCTGCGCTACTCCATCATGCTCAACGGTGTCACTCAGCTCATTATGATGAAGAGCGACGTGCTTGACGACTTTGACGAAATCAAGGCATGTACCGCTTACCGCATCGGTGGTCAGGAAACACGCCGTTTCCCCTATTCAATCGATGAGGCAATCGAACCCGTATATGAGACACTGCCCGGCTGGAAAACCGACATGACCTCGATGCAGAGCGAGGATGAGTTCCCCGTTGAGTTCAAGAATTACATCGACTTCCTTGAACGCGAGCTTGAAACACCCATCACCATTGTTTCAATCGGTCCCGACCGCAAGCAGACTATCATCCGCAAAAAGCACTGAATCAGTTAGAAACACTTTGTATAATACATGTCAAAGTTATGCCGCCTCATCGAGGCGGCATAACTTAAAATTCAAGTAGATGTTCAGATTAAGTGCATATCAACATCCCTCGGCATCTACTGTAAGCATATTCTCGTTTTAAATAGAACATCCACTTAACATTTAATTACCATGGCAAAAGTTAAACCGTTCAAGGGGGTACGTCCTCCGCGCGAAATGGTCACCGAGGTGGCCTCGCGTCCCTACGACGTTCTTAATTCTGAAGAAGCACGCTGCGAGGCCGAGGGTAATCCGCGCTCGCTTTACCACATCATCAAGCCCGAGATTGATTTCCCGCCTGAAACCGACGAGCACGCCCCCGAAGTCTATGACAAGGCTGTCGAAAATTTCAACGCGTTTCAGAAAAACGGCTGGCTTGTTCAGGACGAGGAGGAACATTATTATATTTATGCGCAGACTATGAATGGCCGCACACAATATGGCATCGTGGTTGCCGCCAATGTGGCCGATTACATGGAAGGACGCATCAAAAAGCATGAGCTGACCCGCCGTGACAAAGAGGAAGACCGCATGAAACATGTGCGCATTAATAATGCCAATGTCGAGCCTGTTTTCTTCGCGTTCCCTGACAACGACGTGCTTGAAGCTGTCATTAAGGAGACCACAGCCAAAGAACCCGAATATGATTTTGTCGCTCCCGACGGTTTCGGCCATCATTTTTGGGTAATCGACTCTCCTGAGACAATCGCCCGCGTTACCGAGGAATTTGAAAAGATTCCTTACCTATATATAGCCGACGGCCATCACCGCTCGGCAGCAGCTGCCCTTGTCGGTCACGAAAAGGCTCAGAACAACCCCGATCACCACGGTGACGAAGAGTACAATTACTTCCTCGCCGTCGCTTTCCCTGCCTCCCATCTCAATATCATCGACTATAACCGCGTCGTGAAAGACCTGAACGGCCTGACTCCTGAGGAATTCCTTGCACGGCTTGACGAAAATTTCATTGTCGAGCTCAAGGGTGTAGAAGAATATCGCCCCGGCGCGCTCCACAATTTCTCGCTATATCTTGGCGGCAAGTGGTATTCGCTGACAGCGAAACCGGGTACATATAACGACAATGACCCCATCGGAGTCCTTGATGTCACAATCTCGTCTGACCTCATCCTCCGCGATATTCTCGGCATCACCGACCTGCGTAGCGACAAGCGCATTGACTTCGTCGGCGGCATCCGTGGCCTCGGCGAGCTGAAACGCCGTGTCGATTCCAGCGAAATGGCTATGGCCCTCGCGCTTTTCCCGGTGTCGATGAAACAGCTTATGGACATTGCCGACAGTGGCAACATCATGCCCCCCAAGACAACATGGTTTGAACCGAAACTACGTTCGGGACTCGTAATTCACAAACTTGATTAAACACCATCAAATAGCTTGACAAAGGCACACAGAGAAATATCTTTGCGTGCCTTTGTTCAAATATCTTTATGTAATGAAAAAACTTTTTCTCCCCATTGCCGCCGCTCTGACTGCGGTAGCCTCTATGGCCGCCGGCGGATACAAAAACCCTGTAATACCCGGTTTCTACCCTGATCCCAGCGTGGCGCGGGTAGGGGATGACTTTTACCTCGTCACCAGCACGTTCCAGTATTTTCCCGGTGTCCCGATTTTCCACAGCCGCGACCTTGTTAACTGGGAACAGATCGGAAACGTCCTCGATCGTCCCGAGCAGCTGCCTCTTGACGGAGCCGACAGCTGGGGCGGCATTTACGCACCTACAATCCGTTATAACGACGGCACGTTCTACATGATTACGACCAATGTCACCGGTGGTGGCAATTTCCTCGTCACGGCTACTGACCCCCGTGGCCCTTGGAGCAACCCGGTGTGGTTGAAACAGGGCGGAATCGACCCGTCGCTCTATTTTGAAGATGGCAAGTGCTACATGGTCAGCAATCCTGAGAATTGTATCCGGCTCTGTGAAATCGACCCTGTGACGGGTGAGCAGCTCACCGAGTCCAAGCGGCTTTGGGAAGGAACAGGGGGCCGTTTTCCCGAGGCTCCCCACATTTATAAAAAGGATGGCTGGTACTATCTGCTTATCGCCGAAGGGGGGACTGAACCGGGTCACGGTGTCACAATTGCCCGCAGCCGCAATATCGACGGCCCGTATACAGCCAATCCCTCCAATCCTATTCTATCCCATTTCAACTGCGTCGGACAGCACAACCCGATTCAGGGCACTGGCCACGCCGACCTGTTTCAGGCTCCCGACGGCAGCTGGTGGCTCGTGTGTCTCGGTTTCCGTCATCAGAACGGCAATCACCACCTCCTCGGGCGCGAAACTTATCTTGCGCCCGTCCGCTGGGATGAAAACGCATGGCCGGTAGTCAACGGCAACGGCACGATTTCACTTGACATGGATGTGCCCACACTCCCTCTCGCCACCGTCAACGACCGTCCCTCCCGCGAGGAATTTGACGGCGACCGCCTCGGCTATGAATGGGTGCATGTGCGTAATCCGCATCTTGAAAACTTCCGGCTTAAAAACGGAAAATTGGAAATTACCCCTACGCCTGTGACTCTTTTTGACACCCATGATAGCCCGTCGGTAGTCATGCGCCGTCAGCAGCACATCAATTTCACTGCCGATACACGCGTGAATCTGAAAGATGCCACTCCCGGCACCGAGGCCGGTATGACAATCTATGCCTGCGATCCGTCCCATTATGATATATTTGTCAATACATTGGACGACGGGACACGTCAGCTTGTCGTGCGATACGGTCTCAATGAGTTGCGACACACCGAAACATTCCCGCTCCCGGCGCGCGGGAGTGTTGACCTGCGTGTCACCGGCACTCCCGAGCAGTATATCCTCTCCTATTCCACCGACGGCGGCAAATCTTTTAACGAGGCCGGCCGCCTGAACACCCGCTATCTCAGCACCGAGACAGCCGGAGGTTTCACCGGGACAATGATAGGTCTGTATTCCACCTCCCCGTCGGGTAAAGGGCGCAGCGAATTTGACTTTTTCGACTATAAGGGAGAATAGGTCAGACACCCTCTTGATAAAACTGCGAGTCGGCTTGAATAACTTCAAGCCGACTCGCGCTGTTATTTCCGCAGGGTTGAATATAGATATGTCACACAGATTGTCGCCAGTGTCACTGCCTCGGATACCGGAATCGCGGCCCAGATTCCCCATCCGGGGAAAACAGCGGGCAGAAGCAGAAACATCGGGACCAAAACGATGATTCCGCGCATCAGTGTAAACAGCATTGCCTTTAAAGCTTTTTCGATGCTTTGGTAATAGCCGATAAACGAGATGTTGGCGGCTATGGGGCATAAAACGAAGCGATTTGTTTATTGCTCATGCAAATGATATTAAATGCTTTGTTATTCAATAGGTTAGGGAGCTATCTGAAAAATGAAGCGATATTTCCAAGCGGTTTCCCTTTTACATGATTCTTACATCAGCTTTACAAAATGGGGCTATTGGGGGGAGAAAACACCTTGGTTTCTTTACATCACCTACGCAATTTGTGTATAAATGGGCTTGGATGGCACTTTGTTGGCGTGTGCGTGCCTTTTTGATCCAAATAGGAGGTCTTTTGAAGTGGAGGCGATCTATGGTATATTGATCGCATTTTTTTGTCCTAGTTTCTAAAATTTTTTTCTCAAAAATATTCCAAATAATCACTATTTGGAATATTTTGGCTATTTTTGTTGCTGGAATGAGCAAGGTTATACATGTACATCTTATATGCCCGATAGTGGGCGAAAAACAGCGGGACTGGTACTTCGCCAGTATCTCTGCGGTGTATTCTGTCTTGACACCGGAACAGGTAGGAGCGTCCAAGAGCTATCTGCTCCATGCCGGGCTGTCGGATAATGGCACAGTGATAACTAAAAGGGCTATAATTAAGCAGTCTACGCTTATTAGGGGCAGTAGGACGGCCTGAATGATTAATGATAAAATAACGCCATTATAACAACTTTCGTGCGTTATTCATTTCAATGCTGTGGGGAGCGATTTTCGCTCCCCTTTTTTGTGTCTTTTTTATTAGGGGATAGGTTAGGGGATAGCATTAGGGGATAGTGGTTTCAAAAGTTAGGGGATAGGTTAGGGGATAGTTTTCCCATTTTTTTAAGGTTTGTATTTCATAGGATAATAACATGTATTACTATTATAACCTCGAAATATCGCAAAATTATTATAGGAAAATCCCCCAATTGTTTTAGTGTGTTTGAGTGTTGTAAATAGTTGTATTATAGTTTATTGTGCTTGTTTTTGCCTTAAAAAGCCCATAAACTTGCGTGTGTGCGTTAAAAAGAGGCTATCATGCGTATTTGCGTGTAAACCGCGTGGTGTTATTCAATATGGATTACTCCTACAATGCGCGCCATGCCGGTTATCTCATCTTTTGGTATGTCAAAAGGTGGGTACTCTTTATTATCGGATACAGCGGTTAGGCAGTCTTTATCAGTCCCCGGCATTATGCGCTTTACAAGCATTCCCCGGTCAATTGTGGCAATCAAGTGGCATTTGTTCCATTCAATGTATCGGGAATGATTGATTATTGAGCAGGCTATTATGTCACCGGGATAGAATTTTGGTATCATAGAGTCCCCTGTAACCTCAATCATGAAGTCTACAGCAAGGTATCGGAACTTAGGGATGATATAGTAGGCTACAACATCGCATTCCTTTATTGAAAAATGTGCATTAGCGAAGCCTCCGACAGCTCTTTCTGAAACTAAGGGGATTGCACCGGGAGCCTTTTTCGTAGTTTCGGTAAGAGCTTCAAAATGGGTTTCTGAACCGCTTCGGGTAGAAATAAGCTTTTCTCTGTTTGTAGAGGCAATGGGCTTTAAACATTCTTTAAGCATATCTCCTTCGCCTGTTATGAGCCAGTCTGCTGAGATGTTTTCGCAATTTGAGTATATTGTTTCAATATCAAAAGTATTTCGACTAATCCAAGTGCTTAATCCTTGTGCCGAAATTCCTAACTTCTTTGCAAACTGCGACTTATTACCTCCGCAGTAGTGATTGATAAGGGCATTTAATATGTCTGCTTTCGTCATAATGTGCTAAATAATTCTCGTTATGAGAAAATAATCCACATTTTGTTTTGTGGATATTCTCAAAATGTTTATCTTTGCGGTGTGGTTAAAATGTTACCACCGCGCCAAAGATACAAAAAAGGCGCGAGATTAGCGAATTTTAAAACTATTGAATATGCAAACGACAGACGAAATAAAAGAATGGCAGACGCAAAGTGTGAAGCACAAGGTTGCCGGAGTCCTGATGATGGACGGTGTTTCATTCCGCTACGATGAGGAGAACGGTATAACGTTCACGGTCCCGGAATCCTATGTGGAAAAGCTGAAATATCGACTTGTCACGGTTTTTGGCTGTTCTGTAAAACCGATTATAAACGAAATAAATAAATAACCATGAATGAGGCAAAGACAAACCAAGAGGAGGTTCTTAAAATCTTCAAATCTGAGTATGAGGGTATTTTACGCCGTTACGAGCGTGACGTGGAGAGGTATGCCCTCAAGATGAACGAGAACTACGAACAGTTTTTCTGTTGGCACGGAGGGACAATGTATAAGATCCAAATAAACCTCAAGGCCATATGTGAACTCCGGCATCTGACAAGCTGGGATAGCACAGACAAAATAAAGATGGCACTGGAAAACCATATCAGGAATATAGAACTGACCTTGATTGAAGGCAGCCAGTATCCGACAAGTACAAACCTTCTCCACAATGTGGCGGACATTCTCGGGAGGGAAGCCAAACAGCGGCTCAGGGAGGACCTCCAGAGGCTGCTTTATACGATAACTTATAAATGATGGAATATGAAAGCAATAAAAGTGGAAGTTCCGGAGCATGAGTGGGACAAGGTAGGCCCTTTCGTGGAGTATATAAACGATGATGACGTTGTGGCATACCAGACAAGTCGTACGGAATTTATTGTGGTGGCACAAGGCGAATGCTCGATGGCACATGTGGATGCCCTGATTGCCGAGAGACTTGATGACGAAACGCTGATTACCCATATCAGGAAATAAGAGGGTTAGGCCCAAGAGAGGGCGATCCTGTGGCATGGAGCCACGAAAGCCGAAAGGCACAAACATTTGAACCTCCGGTGTCGCCAAATACGCCGGAGGAACCGGGCGGCAGGTTTAGAAGGCTGAAACACTGCGGAGGTGCACCTATGCAGAGAGGCGGGTTCGACTCCCGTGCCGTCCACCAATAATCAATATTTAAAATAACGACTATGGCGAAGAACTACATTAAACCGGACCCGGACAAACAACTGAACAGGCGTTTGCGGGCGGCGTTGGGGTCGATACTCCATACACAAACAGCGGTCAAGGCCGCGCTGGATCAAGCCGAAGGGTTCATGACCGAAGAGGAACTGGCAAACTCGTGTGCATACTGCTCCCTCTGCAGCTATGACGCACAGTGTGAAGAAATATTCATGACTCTTTGCCGGGAATTAGGCAACCAACCTCAGCAACAATAAAACATATCGGATATGAAGAAGCAGATTTTGACAGACAACGAAACCAAGACTTTCCTCATGAAAGCATTTGGGTGTTCCCGTCAGCAAGTGTGGAGGGCCCTCAATTTCGAGCGCAACAGCGACAAGGCGCAACGTATCCGTCGACTGGCCCTGCAGCGCGGTGGCAAACTGACAGAGGGTTATACGCCTGAATGTGAGACGACCCATCAGACGGCAGACCGCACCATGACTCAGACGTTCGGTCACCGCGTGAAGATAGTTGCCGATTTCGGCAGCAGTGAGGTTGTGGTTATGGTTGACGGCGTAAAGAAGAACAGTTACAAGAACCTGAGTATACCCGAATTCATGCAGCTTCAGAACGAGGTTGAACAAATGGCGGCGGCGCTCTAATCATTAAAAATAATGGAGTACTACGGTAAAATAGCCTGTATATCGTTCCATGACCTGACGCGGGAGCCCGATCCTATAATGTCGGTCCCTAATTATAAATGGCATAAAAGAGAGGGCAAAATTAACGTGGTGCGAGAAGGTAGAGGTTTAGGCAGCTATGCTCTCGTGGAGATAGCGACAATGCCGCAAAGGTTTCAAGATAAAATAAAAGAAAAATACGGAGATATGAATTCAGAGATACTCAGAATGTGGTTCGCAAGCCACTTCCATATCGATGCGAAGGCACGCGGGTTCTATACCCGGTTCCGTTTCGAGGACGGCAGCGCGTTACCCCCGGAGCATATAAACGAATATACCGTGAACGCCTCGGCGATACAGGCGGTTGTCGATGTGATGGCAGACACGGTTATTATGCGCCGTGCCATGAAGGGCGGTCCGGTCAACTGGAACGAGCTTGCGGGTGCCATCAACTATTACCGAGAGGAATTCGGCCACACGCTGCCCGTCAGCGTCAACCGTTTCAAGAGGAGGGTCAACGAGTTCAAGGCTCAGGGCTACGAAAGCCTTATCAGCCGCAAGTTCCGTAACCAGAACAGGCGCAAGGTCACTTACAGCATTGCCGACCTTATACGCGGCCTCGGAGCCATGACGGAGCATCCCTACGATACGGTGGTAGCCGAGATGTACAACCGGTTCGTGACCGGCGACCTCGAGGTGTATGATCCTGAAACGGGCGAGGTCTTCAACCCGGATGACTTCACTGACAAGTCCGGCAACCCAGTGGTGCTGAGCAAGGGCACCATAGCCAACTACCTCAAGCAGCCCAAGACAAGGGCACTGCTGGCACAGGTCCATCAGACGCAATGGGATTTCAACAACTCGCAGCGTCCCTACCATCTGCGCCGGAGTCCGAACTATGCCTTCAGCAAAATCTCGGCGGATGACCGTGACCTTCCACGCCCGATGCACGACGGGAGCTACGTGCACGCCTATTACGTGAGCGATGTCGCAAGCGGTGCTGTGGTAGGGTATGCCTACAACCGCAAGAAGGACAAAGACCTGTTCCTCGACTGTATGCGCAACATGTTCCAGACCTTGGACCGCAACGGATGGTACATGCCGGCACAGATAGAGGTCGAGCACCATCTGGTAAACAAGTTCACCGACGGGCTCATGCAGGCCGGCGTGGTGTTCCCCCTTATCAGGTGGTGTAACCCGGGCAACTCGAGGGAGAAGCGTCAGGAGCATGTCAACCGGGCGAAGAAGTACGGTGTGGAGAAGCGCAGCCAGCAGAACATCGGCCGATGGTATGCTGCCCTCGAAGCCAACCGTCCGAAAGTTGAGAAGGTGTATGACGAACTAAACAACACCTACAGGGTGCCGACCTACGGCTACGAGCAGCTGGTGGCCGATGACATAGCCGCCATAAACGAATACAACTCCCAGATGCACCCCAACCAGAAGAAGTTCCCGGGCATGACCCGCTGGGATGTGCTTTGCCGGTGCCAGAACCCGGATCTTGCACCGTGGGATAAGGCGGTGCTGTACCGCTTTATCGGCGAGCACACCGAAACGAGCATCAAGCAGAACGCCTACCTGACGGTGCAATACAACCAGTACCGGCTGTCGAGTCCGGAGATCATCTCCAAGCTCGAGCCCCGTAACTATAAGGTTGACGCCTACTGGCTGCCCGATGCGGACGGCAATATCGGTGAGGTGTATGTCTACCAGAACGGGCGGCTTATCGACACCTGCCGGATGGTTGCCCGGTATAACGAGGCGACGGCCGAACAGACCGACGCTGACCGTGAGGCATACACGGAGCAGGCCAAGTATGTGGCGCAGTTCGACTCGATGGTGAGGAAAAACAAGATCCACCGGCTCGGGGTCACCCGGCAGGAGGTTGTCACTGCCATCAGGGAGGCAGAGGCGGTACCGGTTGAGATTACAGTCCCGGAAGCGGACACGGACTATTCGGAATACATGAATGTGGCGGGTGTGCAGGCTGACGCGGTAAACAGGATTTGAATAATATTAAAACAGCATTGAAATGAGTAAGATCCACCTGTGTGAAAGTTGTAAACATTGCACTCATTCACCAAATTTATTTCAGCCATATTATTGGTGTTCGTGGTATGGGAAAGAAGTAAAGGCACCTATTAAAAAATGTGATAAAAGAACTTGTTAAACAGCATTGAAATGGAGATAACAAACGAAATCAAGAAACGGATATCCGGAGCCATAGCAGCGGACCGTGAGAACTATCCGAGCGACAACCGCCATGCCACGGCATTGGGGATTGCGCCAAGTGTTTATAACGCCATAAAGAAGGGCAATTATGACCGTCAGGTGAGCGATGCCAACTGGATAGGCATTGCCCGGCGCTTAGGGGTCCAGCTCCGTACAGAGATGGAATGGACGGCGGCCATGACACCGACATACGCCTTCATCAGCAAGCAGCTTGAGGTGTGCCAGCAGAGCGGGCTCAGCGCCATTATGTGCGACATGCCCAATATCGGCAAGACGTTCACGGCAAGGGCGTATGTGAAGCAGCACCGCCATGCGGTTTATATAGACTGCTCGCAGGTCAAGACCAAACTCAAGCTCATACGCCAGATTGCAAAAGAGTTCGGTGTCGGCTCCTACGGCCGTTACAGTGACGTTTACGAGGATCTTGTGGCCTACCTGCGCACCATCGACACCCCTCTGGTAATCCTTGACGAGGCCGGTGATCTGCAGTACGAGGCTTTCCTTGAGCTGAAAGCCTTATGGAACGCCACCGAACGCTGCTGCGGGTGGTACATGATGGGTGCCGACGGGCTGCAGGAGAAGATAACCCGTGCCATAGAAGGCAAGAAAGTGGGCTATACCGAGATGTTCAGCCGTTATGGGGATACATACAGCAAGGTCACCCCGGACGACGCGAAGGAGCGTGAGAAGTTCATGAAGGCGCAGGCCGCCATCGTCGCCAAGGTGAACGCCCCGTCGGATGCGGATATAAACCGCATAGTGAACGCCTCCAAAGGCGGCCTTCGCCGGGTATATACCGAAATAGAAAAAATGAGGAGGGCAGGGGTATGATGACGGTAATAGAGAAGCAATATATGGATGCGGTGATTGCCATGAACCGGCGATTACAGAGTAGTCAGCCTGACTGGGAACAGCGCAGGTATGAGATTGCCAAGGACGCGATGTGTGCCATATTGGGCAATCCCGCGATAGTTGATAAAGTGACGGAGGAGGGGGAACCGGCATGGGGCGCCCCGGTTGCCATCGCCAAAACCGCGGTGACTCTTGCCGGTCTGCTTGTCAAGGAACTTGAAAAACAAAAGAGCGATGACTAAGATAACACTTGAGGACCGGGGACAGGATTTCCTTTGGCTCGTGGTAGGCAGCGCGTGCCGTGTAATTGATGCCGGGCCGTATCAAGGCCATATATGGCGTGGGGCTTATATCCCGTTGCCGGAGGTGAGGGTAGGAGAGCGGTGCCCGATCCATCACCCGCCGCATATAAACTTCGGCTATCTGAAATACCGGGTGGAGAGAATAGACAAAGAGTGCAAAGAGGAAAAACTAATAGAAGATGAAACTTAAAAGAGCATACAGCCCGGGTGAGATCCTGAGCATGAAAATCCCGAGCTATGAATTCACCGGGCAGTGGCAGGCGGCCATCGGCAACCCGGCAAAGAGCGGCACGTGGATAATATGGGGAGCCAGCGGTAACGGCAAGACGTCGTTCGTGATGCAGCTTGCCAAATATCTCTGCGGCTTCGGCAAGGTTATCTATGACAGTCTGGAGGAGGGAACGAGCCTGTCATTCCAGAAGTCCCTCAAGCGTCACGGCATGGAAGATACACGCAAGCGCCTCATGGTTCTTGACCGGGAGCCGATGGACCAGCTCAGCGAGCGCCTGAGCCGTAAGAAGAGCGCGCCGATCGTGATAATAGACTCCTTCCAGTACAGCGGCCTGAGCTATCAGGCATACTGCGAAATGAAGGAGCACCATTCCAACAAGCTTCTCATATTCATTAGCCATGCCGAAGGAATGAAACCCGAGGGTCGCCCGGCTAAGAAAGTTGAATATGACGCGGATGTGAAAATATTTGTCAGCTGCTTCAAGGCCATGTGCAAAAGCCGTTTTCTGGATCACCCGGGCGAACCGATCACCGTATGGGAGGAGGGAGCCGCAAAAGCATTACTCGATGAAGGACAGAAGAGCGATGAGGCGCAAGAACCTCCTTTATAAACTTCGCAAGAAGGGTATCAGGTGTGACACCAGATCCCGGTGCATCGAATACCCCTACGGCAAAGATCCGAGGCGGGTTCCTCAAATACGGCGTCTGATGCAAGAGTATAATTTTAACATTCAATTCGTGATAATATGAGCAAGAAAAAGACCATTATCAATCTGACTCCTCCCGGACGCATACACAAGGAGGGATTTGTCAGCAAAGGGCATGTGTGCGGCTATTGCCACGGCAAAGGGTGGTTTCACGGTGATCTGCATACAGATGAGACCGTGCCGTGCCCCGACTGCGGCGGTAGCGGTGAAGTAATGGCAATAGTGAGTATCGATTGGAAACCATCTAATAAAGTAAAAAATGAAGAAAAGTGATTTTATCATGCTATACCCTGATGTAGCGGAACAGGAAGTTGAGTTCAAGTATGTAATGCCTCGCAAGGAGGTTGAGGGCACGTTGCTCGCCATGTGCCGTTCTTTGGGAACGGGCTTGCTTGCCTATCAAAGTGCCGGCAAGCAGGCCATAGCATTCACGAGTGTGAAATTCCATCAGTTCAAGGAACGGATGGTGAAAGGTGCAGCCATGGTCGATCTGAACGGAGATAGGCATGAGGTTGTCAGCGACAGCCCGTTTATGTGCGGTGGAGAATTCTGTGTGCGTACCTTGCATGACGGGAAGGAAGTTGTTTGTCCATGTACATTTTTTAATCCCTCTAAATGAATGGGCGTACCGGATCAACACAACAATCTCCGTGAGATACTGCGTAAGAAGCGCAGCTCCGTTCTCCACCAGATGCAACTGCTCGATGTTGACACGGCAGACTGGGGCAAAGTCGATGCCCTGTGTATGGACAGCCGGATAGCCGGTAAACGGTTCTGCCGGCTTGACTGTGACGAACTGGACGCGCTGCTCAAGAAGCTGCGCGCCATAAGACGAAAACAAACAACCCTAAAAAAAATAAGTGACATGAGAAAGGAAACCAGAGAAGCCATCGGCAGCCTGAAAACCCAAATGCTAGAGGCAGCCGCCACCCTCACGAGCGAGGAGCGCGAGGAATTCTACAACGAGGTCAACGAATGGACCTACGAGCAATATGAAGACGCTTTGCTCTGTCAGGAGGCGGAGATGCAAAGTTACGAAGAGGAGGACTGAAGCATGGACAGAAAAAGCCAAGACAAAGTGTTGAAAGCCGGATTTATAATTATCCGCAAAGATGATTACCCGACTCCCCGTATAAAGGCACGCCATGTTGCAGGTACCGATTATAGGACTTTCGAGAAGTACAATACCAAAGCGGAGCGAGACCGAGCTTTTGCAAGACTTCTTACAGACGATAAAGTAATCAGTGACTAACCAGTTAAAATAAACAAAATGACAGAAAACATCAAAGAAACCCTAAAAGGTATGTCAGCGGCCGACCGCAAGGCGCTGCTTGAGGAACTCAGAGCCGAGGAACGGCAGGCCACCCGTGACCGCCGCGAGGCATACGAGTCCATACGCGCACAGTTCATGCACGAGGTAAAGGGCCATCTACTGCCTCTGGTGGAGAATGTCCGTGAGTTCCGCGACTGGATCGAGCGGGAGGCCGAGGGATTCTACGCCATCATGCGTGAGTACGGACAGTTGCGCAAGGAGGACCAGTCGAGTTTCACCATCGTTGACGGTGACATGAAGATCGAGGTGCGCAGCAACAAGGTCAAGACCTTTGACGAACGTGCCGACATGGCGGCCGAGCGTCTTATGGAATACCTGAAGGCATACGTGGCCGGAAGCGAGAAGGGGTATGACGATCCCATGTACCAGTTGGCGATGACCCTGCTCGAGCGCAACCGTCAGGGTGACCTCGACTACAAGAACATCAGCAAGCTTTATGAGATGGAGGACCGTTTCGACGAGGAATACAAATCCATTATGAGCCTTTTCCGCGAGAGCCATACGGTCACCAAGACCGCCACGAACTTCTACTTCTCGCAGCGTGACAAGAACGGCGTATGGCGGCGGATAGAGCCGAGCTTCTGCCGGCTGTAGTGTAATATTGGCAACCCCTTAACCAAAAAGCACCGTAGATTAAATATTTACGGTGCTTTTTGGCTCTAAATAGCGTCAAATTCACTATTTTTGCATTATAATTATCACATGGCAAAGGGACGGGATAAAGAACTGATAAAGCTCCGTGACGAGGCTTTGTGCCGTCGTTACTATTACTGGACCGAGAGGCAGCGGCTGCGCTTTGATGACGCACTGAAAATCCTCTCGGAACGTGAGTTCTTTATCTCCGAGGAGCGTATAATGGCTATAATCCGGCGCATGATCCGAACCGGGAACGCTGAAAATATACCACCGCTCCCCAAGGTCAAGAAACCGCGTCTTACCAACGACCAGTTATCATTGTTTCCCGAGTTATAGGGACTGCCCCGAATTGTCGTTGATGGTGAATGCGTATGTCGTCTCGAACACCTTGACATATCCCGGCAGGGCATAATCCCGGCTCTTGACACGTACAAGGGGAGTGGCGCACCGGGCACTCTTGAACCGTTGCAGCGTCTTGTATAGTTTCAGGTCCATTTGCCGTCTATCCTTAATCTTGTCATAAGTTCCGGACTCAAAGGAAGTGTCATCATAGCAGTCCACCGCAAGGCGTACCGTGATGAGCGCGGCTCCCTTCTGGTTGCCGAGTCCCTGATCGCGCCAGTCCGCATCGATATTGCCAATCAGTACGCACGGGAATGTGACGGGGTATCGGTCCTCCTCCGCAGACATTTCGAGCTGGCCGTAGTCCTCGTCGATGAGGGACAGTTCCGGCATGCCTCCGGCGATGCGCTCCATAATGTTGGTAAAAATTTCTTCCATGATTTTATGAGTTTAAAATTTTACGAATTTCATTCTCAGTCCGGGCGGCTATGCTGTCCGACAGTTCGGCACTCTCTCCCAGAAACTGGCGTTGCGGGATCTTGACCTTGAGCTTTGGCCTCTTCGTCAGCGCGAGTCTTTTCCAGAATTGAGCCTGTGTATTCTCCGGCTGCTTACCGGAACCGCCTTTTTGGCGTTTCTTTTGCCCTGTACCGGCTTTTTTCGTCTGTCCTGAGGATTTATAGAACATCGCCCATGCGAAGCGTCTCATGCGGTCTGTAACGGTCGGGTTTGCAATGCCGCCCCAATTATGCAGCGGGGCATAGCGCGCATCGTTGGCGACGCGCACCCGGTAATCCCCCGGCATATATTTTATGGAGCTGAAAAGGTGGTTGCGTCCGGACAGCAGGGTTCCGTAATTTGATGCGGCCGCTGGATTGCCTGATGACAGCCTTCTTGCCGGCTTCCACGGATGCAGACCTCCGTTCACAAAGCCGCCCTTGCGGAAATTGTCCTGAAAATGGTCTTTAGCCATACGTCCGGCGATCACCGGCATATTCCGGCGCATAAGGGTGTCAAGCTCACCGCGTTTGGCTTTGACCAGCCTTGCGAAATCTTTTATATCCATAATGTTGTTGCAATAAAAAAATAATGTTACTTTTGTGGATTATAAACTGCATATTACAATGAACATCCCGTCACAGGTAATGAAGGCCGCCTCCGAGCTCCGGGCGATGTACGGTGAGCATGTGGAGTATCTTGGAGAATTCCAAGGTGCGCAGGTCTATTATTACCATTATCCGGATGATATTACAGCCGGAGTTTGCCCGGTATATCTGTATGACGGCACTACTGTGGACGAGGTTACGGGAGATATAGCCATGAACATACTGGACTCACTTATCGAAGATGCCGATGAATTCGGTATTGAATAACTTGTTGTCTATACGCATAATCCCACGGCAGCCGTGATTGGTGGCAGCCCCATTCTCCGCAAGATACTTAAGGTCCTTGAACTCATATCCCGAACCTTCGGAATTGTCAGCCTGAGGCTCTATATATTTCAGTGAGCCGTCTTTGAAACGCTGTATGATTGTGGCGTGGCCGCCCCCTCTTTTCCAGCCTATTGAAAGCTCATACACTCCCTCCTCCTTGCAGACTTCATCAAAGAACTCAAGATAACGCTTGGGGGTCATTATTTTATATTTTTTGTCGACCATCCAGTCATTGGTGCTTGTATGCCTTGCTGGGGTGCCATCTAAGTTGCGCCATACTTTCCAACAGTTGTATCCTTGGCTTAGATGTTCGAGTTTGGAACCCTTGGTGTTCGCCTTTGCAGTGACATTGAACCCTCTTAGACGTAATGAATATGCCGGAGCGCATGTCTGGCAGTTTATACCGAACGGCCGGTGTCTGGTTTCGTCATACTTTTTGTTCAGTCGATAGGTCTTACCGTATTTGTCTTGATATATCCCCTTGGGATCGAGGATGTATTTAGGCACATAATTCGGGTTTGCGGACTGTTTGTCCGCGTCCTCCACCGTCATAGGCTTGCCCTTTGTTATGCCAAGGGCCTTTTCAATCTCGAGGTTGTCGCGGGCTATGGCGGTTCTTTCCTCGTCGGTGAAATATTCCGGCATCTCCCTCATCATCTCCTCCAGCCGTTTCAACAACCTGTCAACCGCTTTCTTTGCACCGGCATGAGCCTCCGTCTTATACGGGTGGGTGTCGGAAAACAGCTTTGCGTCCTTGCCCGGATTATTCTCCAGCCCCTTTTGCTGTGTTGATGACGGGCCGGTTCCTGTGGGAACCGGTGTCACGGGCTCGTCGGTTGATGACAGCGTGCATTTGCAGTTCCAACGGTCGCCCGGTCTGTGATGGCTCCAGAAATCATCATCGATGGGTCGCACCATGCCCCAGAACACGCGATGGTCCTCACCCGGTGTGATGGAGGTTGACGGGCACCATTTGAGATTAGGAAGTATATCCTTTTCCCTTGTGAACTGGCGCCAGTCGGCAGCCTGATGCGCGCGTATGACCGCGGTGTCGTATTCGGTCCTGAGCCAAGTCCGGCACTGGTGGGTTGCGATAGGCATAACCTCGTTCAACCATTGTTCAAACGGCTTCAGATTGCCGTTCGAGTCCAATAAAAGACGTGCCATGTCATTCTGTGCCCGGTGTACCTTGAAAGCCGAGAACACGGCGTTATTCCGGTGCAGGGCTTCTATAAAGTCAGCGTCAGGATCGGAGGGCGGCACATTGCCGAAGGCTTTTCCAACCGCCTTATCCATTGTCGCCCATACCTCATTAAAAAGAGTGGTCTCGATGTCGGATGCCGGATGGAAGTCCTTTGAATAAATATTCAGCAGGGCACGGCGCAGCGCCTCGTCGGAAAAATCGAACGAGGATGACACATCGGAGCCCTTGCCGTAATACAGGCTGTCAACTACCATTCTAAAGCCGCCCCGGTGTTCCACGGGGCTTTGGCGAAAAAACTTTTCAGCCAGTTCTTGAAAGTCTTTTTTTGTTTTTCGTCAGGTTCCGGCAGGTCCTTGCCGTCACCCGGCTGTTCCTCTTCCGGATCGGTGGGTTTTTCCGGATCATCGTCTGTGCCACCGTCTTTCTGAGGTATTTGTTCTGCAGCCCGCTTTGCCTCCTCCGCTTCCCGGGCGCGTCGTTCCTCCTCGTCGCGTTTTATCTGCTCGTAGTCGGCCGGCTTGCTGATACCGAACTCCTCATACAGGTAATCATCATCAACGGGCAGGTTGAAGCCTGTGCGGAGCTGTGTGAGTATGTTGATTTTGGATGTCGGGTCGAGATCCTTTTTCTCCGGGAAACAGAACTCACCCCCTGCAGTATCGATCCCCATCCGGGCCAATATCTCTGCGGCCTCATAGTTCAGCACGTCGAGGACATACAGGCGGTCGGACTGGGTTATCTTGTCCTCGCCTTTCTTATGCACGGTTCCGAGCGCCTGAGTGCCGGTATCGGACGACTCGGTGGTAAGCGTGTTGCCGAGGAACAGCTTTGAGATCTCGTTGTTGCATCTCTCGCACAACCGCTCGTACACATCGGCGGAGCCGGTCTTGTTGCCCGCCTCTATGAGGTTGAGCGAGGTGTCCTTGCCGTGTACGAACGTGGCGAGGCTTCCCACGTTTGCGGCGTCGGATATGGCGCGCTCCCGGCTCCCTTCGTCGTCCGTGTCGTATGTGTACTCCTGAATGGGCATGCCGAATATCTCCGAGAACTGTGACCAGTCCCCGGTGGTGTTGCGCTTGTATATCACCCACGGGGCGGCTTTGGCAAGCAGCCCGAGGTCGTCGGGGCGCCCGACGAAAAGCAGGTCGGGATATTCGTCCCACGCGATGCCGGTGATGTCGGTCTGGTGGCGCAGTATGATGCGGCGCACCGGGTCCGCATGTTTGCGCGGGATCAGGTTATAGTCGATCCATTCGCCGTCCTTGAAGAACTGGCAGAGCGTGAAGCCCCAGAACCGGGAGTCGATAATGTCGCTCACGAGCCTTGAGAACCAAGGTGAGCGTATCTGCTCGTTAACCTTGTCGTCCGGCTTGCCGTCCCGCCGGAACTCGATGTCGGAGCACAGCACGGCATTGCGCCGTTTCTCTATGACACAGGACAGGTGCGAGTCCATGAGTATGTCGGCGTACATGTCATACAGTTTGTAACGGCGTGGGAAGTCCACATTCTCGGCAGTCCTGATTGCCGCCGTGTAGTCCGCTATGTCTATGCCGAACCGTCTCGGCTGGGTAAGCATGATGACGTTCGGGCGTGACTGTCCCGGACGCGGGATATTGCCTCCGGAGGTGATTATTCCCGGGCGGTTTCCCGGGTTCTTTTTTCGTTTGCTCATAATGGTGGTGGTTACATGTGACTGACTCGTTTAGGGTTGCTTCGTATGCGGAATGACGCGCCGGAGCTCCGTTCCTCCTCGGGCAGGAGGGGCGCTCCCTCTATCGAGATGTCCTCGCGCGCCACCGCCTTCATCCATTCCACCGCACGCTCGTAGCGGTCTTTTCGTATCTGCGACAGCTTCTGCGGGTTGTGTATGCAGAATATATGGTACACGGCAATATCAAGTACCATCATCAGTACCAGCTGGTGGCGGCCGTCGCCGGTGGCGGAGAAGATGCGGTCGCAGTCATAGCGTTTCGACAGGTAGCAGCGCATCTCGGCTATCGCCCTGTCCTCGCATATCTCCACCACCGTATCATCGTCACGCGTCAGCGCGTCGAGTATCTCACGGTGTATGGATGCGTCATAATCTGAAAGTTGAACAAATTGGCTCATATATGGAATTTATATGTTATAATCTTCGTTTGTTGCGCCGGCTTATTTCCGACCGGGAGCGGGTGACGGGCGTTTCCACCTTGCGCATGGTCTCGTCCAGTATGCGGTTGCCGCCCTCCACGGCATCGGGCCCGTCGGCGGGATAGCGCAATGTCAGGGTGAAAAGCCGGAACTGGTCCTCGAGCTCCTTCATGTGCGGGTTGTCGCGTTCGGCCTCGTTCAGTATCAGGTTCCCTTCCCGGTTCATCGGCTCAAGGTTCGCCTCGATACGGGTGGCCTTGTCCGTCTTTTTGCGTTCGTCAGGCCGGATATACAGTTGTATCCCCCTCTCTTTGCGGACCTTGGCTACAAGGGGCCGGAACACCTGCTGGAAAAACGGGTCCTGCAGCTTGTTGTTCTCCATGTAGCAATAGACCGGGGCGTCATCGCCGACATGCTCGAGGAGCTGCACGTACCAGTCTATGAACTCGGCATTGAGTGATTTTGCGAGGCGCGACTTTATCACATACAGTCTGCCGTCGAGTTTCCCGAGCAGCATCACCGCCTTGAATGACTTGCCCTTCTTCGCCTTGCTTTCGCCGGGGGACGGGTCCCCGTATGCAACAAGGAACTTGAATTTTTTAAGGGACGGCACCTTGCCATAAGTGACCGTCTCGAACACTTCCCCGGCAGATATCGGATTATTGAAATACTCCCCTTGGGCTGCTCTGGTGGTTATTTTAGAGAGGGTTCGGTCGATAGACTCTTCCGAGTTTTTCTCCGGCCAAGTGGAGTTTCCATCCTTGTCGCGTATGTTCACGATGTCCCAGTGGTCGGCCATGGCACCGGCGCGTACCACACAGCAGTCCTTTGCGATAATATTTCCACAGAAGACAATCAATGTGGGCGTGGAAATGGATCGGGTAGGGTAGAGGGCCTTTTCCCACCATTCCCACCGTTTCTGTATGATGTCCGGGTTCTTGCAGTCCTCGTCGGTGTCGAAATCATCCACGAGCAGCACATCCGGCCTTATCGCCTCATTTCGGGAGCCACGTGGCGACTGCCCGGCTCCAAGGGCGCGGAAGGCCACGCCCCTTTTGGTCAGGAACTCGTCCTCCGTCCATGCCCCCGGAGTCATTTGCGCGCCGTAATACGCGATAATGCGTCCGTTGGCCTCGAGCATGGCCCGGTATGGCGCGAGCAGCCTTGCGGCGTTATCCTTGGAGTTGGAAGTCAGGATGACGTTATGCTTGCGCCCGGTCAGTACCAGATACAGAATAATGCACATGGTGATGGTTGACTTCGCGAGCTCACGGCTCCATGACAGCACCTCGAACCACTCGTCGTTGGCTATGATGCGCCTGATGGCCCGTTTATGGAACCCGGCGAACTCGCTTTTCACATAGGGGGCGCAGAAGAACTTTATCCATTCAATGGGGTGGGCCTCGAGGTATATGCGGTGTTTCTCCCGTTCGGCATGTGTCATGCTCTTGTCAACCGGAGTCGAGCGCGCTATGTCCTCCTTGAATTTCTCCCAGTCCTGAAGGGCTATTTTGTCAACCTGTCTCATAGCTTGTCCTTTATGTAAGCGTCCGCAAACCGTGTGATCTCCTTCGCCTTCTCGAGGTCAAGCGGGCGCAGCCATTCGATAAATGATGTCAGCACGCTTATGGTGTCGGCTATGCCTATCTCCTGTTCCATTTTCGAGATGGCCGCCGCCAGTTTGCCGAGGATGTCGGCCTCCTTCGATGTCGCGAACCGCTCACCCTCGGGACGGTCGGCGATGTAGCGGTTTATTTCCGCCACCTGTCGGTAGAGGTTTCCTACCTGTTCCTGCCTTGTCAAGGTGATACCCACCTTCTGTTCCTCCCATTTGCCGGTTCGTACCCAGTTTGACACAGTGACGCGGGAGCATCCTACACGGTCGGCAATCTCCTGTTGGGTGAGGTTCTCACGGAGGTATAATGTTTTTGCCCATTCCTTTTTCTGGGCGTTCGTTAAATCTGCCATAATCCTGATTTTTATGATGCAAAATTGCTATAAAAAAGGGAGTTGGCGAAAGAGGCTCCGCATGATACAACTTTACGGCGTTATCATGCGGCCATAAAGCTGTATGATAAAACCACTGTTTTCATACCCCGTTGTTTTATAGCAATTTTGCACCATAAACCGCGGGAGGACCGCATCAAATCCAGTGATAATGAACAAATATTTAAATATACATACAGCCCCTGACGGCACCGTGACGATTTTTCTCTACGGGGAAATCGGGGATTACGGCGATGTCAAAAGCGGCAATGTCGTGTCGGAGCTGAAAGCCGCCGAGAATTCCGGTGCCCGGATTGATGTGCGCATCAACTCCATAGGGGGTGACGTCTACAGCGGAATAGCCTTGTACAATGCCTTGAAAGGGAGCCGGGCCGACATACATATATATATAGACGGCGTGGCGGCAAGCATGGCTGCTGTGCTTGCCTTGTGCGGGAAGCCTGTCACCATGAGCAAATATGCCCGGTTGATGCTCCACAGCGTCAGTGGCGGATGCTATGGCAACAAGACCGAGCTGCGCCGGTGCATAGATGAGATACAGGCACTCGAGGACAGTCTTGCCGATATGCTCGCCTCAAAGCTGAAAACGGACAAGGCGCAAATAAAATCCTCCTATTTTGATGACAACGACCATTGGCTGACCGCCGGGGAGGCATTATCGCTCGGACTTGTGGACGGTATCTATGATGCCGACCCGGTACCGGACGACAGCACCCCGGAGCAGATATACAGCATATTCAATAACCGGCTTGACAAGCCATCAAACGACAACCAGATGAATTTAGAAGAATTAAAAAAGCATCCGCGCTTCAAGGATTGCGCGGATGACGCCGCGGTTCTCAGGGAGATTGACTCCCTTGAGAAGGCGGCAGGCAAGGTTCCCGGACTGGAAAACGAGAACAGGGAACTCAAGGAGAAGGTCAAAGGCTTTGAGGACAAGGCGGCCGAGGCAGAGGAAACGGAGCGTGCTTCCCTTCTCGACGCGGCCGAGCAGGACGGCCGTATCAACGCCCGGACGCGCCCCACATTCGAGAACATATTGAAGCGTGATATGGAGGAAGGCAAGGCTGCTCTTGCGGCTCTCACCCCCAAGCGCAAGGTCATGGAGGACATAAACCGTCCGACCGACAGCGATGGGCCGTTCGCACGCCGCATGAAAGAGATAAAAGACCGGCTTAAGAAGTAAAACCAACCATAATAAAGGACACTATGGCAATAGTAGTAAAAAACACCAATTACAACGGTGAGGTACTGGAAACCATCCTTACCACCGCCTCCACCGGCAATGAGCTTGTGAGCAAGGGACTCATCATGGTCATTCCCGGAGTGGAGAAGAAAATCAGCATCCCCCGTCTAAAGACGGGCAAGATGCTCCAGAAGCAAAAAGTCAATCCTACCGTAGAGGACAGCAAGGGGAACTTCGATTACAGCGAGCACTCCCTTGACCCCAAGGATTTCATGGCGTTCACCACCTTCAATCCCCGCGCGTTCGAGCATATATGGCGCAAATGGCAGCCGAAAGGGAACCTCGTGTTCTCGCAGCTTCCCCCCGAAGCCCAGAACGCTCTCCTTGACGCCCTTTCAAAGCAGGTGCAGTTCGAACTCGGCTGGCACTATATCAACGGGGAATACGGCGATACCGACGAGGAGCTGATGGACGGCATCCTGACACAGGCCGCCAAGGACCCGGACTGCATCGTCGTCAATTCGGAAGGCACCACCATGCTTGGGGTACTGAAAGATATCCGTGCCTCCATCCCCAAGGCGATGCGCGCCAACCCGAACCTGCGCATCCTCATGAGCATCGACGATTTCGACCGCTACGATGACGAGCTTACCCAGCGCGAGCACAAGAACTCCGATGAAACCGAGATGAACCGTATGCGCTACAAGGGCATCACCATCGAAACGGTGGCCGCATGGCCCGACGGTGTCATTGTCGCGACCCTCTGCTCCCCGGATGCCGACGGCAATCTGTTTGTAGCGGTCAACCTTCAGGATGACGAGAGTGTGATCCAGATTGACAAGTACAGCAACGCCGGCGAACTCTACTTCTTCAAGCTGCTTATGAAGGCCGACACCAATATCGGTTTCGGAGAGGAGTTTGTGGTGTTTGACGGCCGCGAGAACCCGGCATTCAAAAATCCGGCCGGTGTGCCGGAGGGCGCTTCGGAAAAAGGAGTGTTCGGGTTGGAGAATGTGACGGACTTGTCGGATGACGAAATTCCGGAGGGCGATGGCGGGCAGGCTTAAATACCTCGTACTCCATTGCACCGCGACCCCGGAAGGGCGCGAGGTGACAGGTGCCGACATAAGGCGCATGCACCTCGGCCCGGTGTCGCAGGGCGGCAGGGGATGGAAACAGGTCGGCTATACCGACATTATCCACCTTGACGGCACGGTTGAGCGTCTGGTCGACAACAACGAGGATGCGAACGTGGACCCGTGGGAGATCACCAATGGAGCCAAGGGCTATAATTCGGTAAGCCGCCATGTAGTCTATGCCGGCGGCATGACAAAAGACATGTCCAAACCGAAGGACACCCGCACTCCGGCACAACTCAGGGCGATGGAAAACTATGTCAAGGATTTCCACAAGCGTTTTCCCTCGGTGCGCATCATAGGGCATAACGAGGTCGCAGCCAAGGCCTGTCCGAGTTTTGACGTGCGGAAGTGGCTGAAATCAATAGGTATCAATCAATAATCAATCAACGAAGCAATGGATATCCTGCTAAACTTTCTGATGTATTCCCTCCCGGGCGGTTTTCTCGGCAGCGTGTTCACATGGCTTGTCGGCCGCAGGGAGCATAACAACGACATGCTCTCCAAGTTGCAGGCTTCCATCAACATGCTGTCCGAGGAGAACCGCAAGATCCTTGCCGAGAACGTGCAGCTCAGGAAAGAGAATGCCGGTCTGCAAGCCAATCAGGAGGAGATACTGCAGAAGCAGCGCGCCCTTCTGAGGGAGGTGGATCTCCTTCGCGGCGAAATAATAAAACTGACAAAGAAAAACAATGAAACATCCAATCAGAGGGGCGACCCTGACAATAATGGCGGCCGTGGCGCTTATCACCGCGGGGTGCGGAACCACGAGGCGCGTGGAGAGAAGCGTGTCACGGGAGGCGTCAACGACAACCGGCTACGAATACCGCGACACGCTGGAGAGCGGCCGGTCGGGGATTGCGACAACGACGACCACGGACATGACGGAACACCGGACGACCCATGTCGTCACGGCGGAGGGGATAGCGGCGGAGTCGGCGAGTCTGGATGTGCCGATACAGAACCTCCGTGACCTTCCCGACGGTGCCGGGTATACCGCCAAGGAGGGACGCGCCGGAGTCGAGATCCGCAAGAGGGGCGACCGTATCGAAGTCACCGGACGCTGTGACTCCATCAACAGGCTCTATCAGTATTACCGTGACATGAGCATGGAGCAGCGCCGGGAGGTCGACAGCCTGCAGTGGGAGCTGTCATGGCTCAAGAACCGGCACAGCGCGCAGGCTTCCGAACTGGAGTCGCTGCGCGAGGAGTCGACAAAAGCGCGTGAGAAGCCTCCCGAAACCCGCCACTGGTGGGCGCTTGTGGGATTTGCGGCCGGGCTGTTGTGCACTTCGCCGGCAAGAAAACTTAAAAACGTAATAACAACATTTCTAAAAATATAAGTTATGGTATATGCAAACGACGGTTACATCATGCTGCTTGACGCGCTGGTGTTCAACAACAAGAAAATCGGTGTCATTTCGGATGACGGCATAGACTGGGGAGGCGACTCCGCGGAATATATCAAGCTGTGGGGCGCTCAGGTGCGCACCGCCCCGGTAAAGAAGATCAAGAAGAAGGACGGCACCAATATCCTTAAATTCACCCTTATCGAGCTTCTGCCCCAGAACTGCAAGGATGTCATGGGCGGCACTGTGACCGGTGAACGCTGGGATGCCCCGGCTGATACAGTGAGTCTTTCGGGCCCGTTAAAGATCATTGCCGGCACCGGGCAGACCATCGAGATAAAGAACATGACCCTCGACGGGCTTGTGCGCGGCAAGATCGGTGGCGACAGCGCCCTCGGCATAGAGTGCGAGCTGGAGATGGTCAAGCCGGCGGACGGCGGCTCTCCCTTCGCCATGTACCCGACAGTACCATTCATCACCGCCGTTCCGACACAGCTTTCTTTCAGCAAGGCCGGCGAGAGCAAGGTGGTCGAGATAGACGCTTCCGGCCCATTCACCGCCGGAGTGCTTCCGGCAGGCTTTTCCATGGAGATAGTCAACGGACGTATCACAGTGACAGCCTCGGCCAACACCGGAGCGGCCCGTAACGGCAGTGTGGAATTCACCCTCGCCTCCGATCCGGCAAAAAAGGTCACGGTCACCCTGTCCCAAGCCGGCAACGCCTAAGCCATGCGGAAGGAGATTGAAATAGAGGCGGCCGACGCCCTGCTTGATGTCGGGGTGTCGCTGCCACTGCTCCGGGTAAAGATACCGTTCCGGCGCAACCCCTTTCAAATCCGGCTCACCATGAAACGGCCGTGCCTCGGCAACCAGATACGCATCGCCAGACTTTATCTTGAAACAGGTGTCACCCATGAGGAGATGGCGCGTTTCAACAAGCATGAGGAGCTTGCCTACATGGCGCTTCACGGGGGCCGGGTCAGCAAGATGGTGGCGCTTACGATATGCAGGGGGAAACTGTCAGGATGGCTTCTCACCCCTGTTGTGGCATGGATGCTGCGGTGGCTGGTGGATGACCTTTGGGTGCAGGGCGCGAACATGCGCTTCATCACGCTGCTTGGCACCAAGTCTTTTATGGACATTATCGGATCGGTCGAGCGGGTGAACCCTCTGGCACCGAGGACGAGCCAAAAAAGGAAGGGGAGTTAACCACCGAGTATGTCGGGAGCCATAGCCCCTTCGGTATTGTCTGGCAGATAGCCGCCGCCACCGGCTGGAGCCGTGACCACATCATGTGGAAAGTGAATTACCAGACCCTGCGCATGATGCTTGCCGACGCCCCTCATTATGAGAGCCGGCGCAAAGGCAAAAGCGGTGGGCAGGGCAAGGGCGGGAAGCCTAAAAGCACCGCCGGATTTTTTCAAACAAGATTACAACAGAACCAGTAAGGACAGATGAAACCAGTCGAGATAGAATTCCTCATGCGTGACAAGCTGACTCCCGGACTTGACAAGGCCGGGCAGTCGGCCGAGTCCTTGGGCGACAAGGCAGAAAAGGTTGCCGAGGGCATCACCGAGCGCATCGCCGCCCAGAAGGAGCAGATCCGGTATGTGGAAAACTGTCTCAAGGAGCTTAAGAAACAGTATGACCGGCTGGGCCCCGGCAAGGCCCAGATGGAGATGCGCGCCGAGATAGAGGCCTGCACGAAGGCCCTTGCCGAGGACAAGCTTATCCTTGCCTCATTGGAAGAGGAACATCAAAAGACGGCCGCCTCCACCAAGCGCCTTTCCATGGAACTTCGCGAGCTTCTGGACGCCATGGCACGGATGCGTCTCGAGGGCAAGCAGAACACCCGTGAGTATCAGGAGATGGCTTCCAAGGCGGCCACCTTGTCTGACACAATCGGGGACCTCCGTACACAGACCAATATCCTTGCGCATGACGATGCCGGGCTGCAAGGCGTGATGAGCGGTGTCAACGGCCTTTCCGGGCTGCTTACCGTAGCCACCGGCATAATGGGGACCTTCGCCTCCGAGAACGAGGACCTGATAAAGATACAGACGCGGGTGCAGAGCGTCATGGCAATCACCATGGGGCTACAGCAGGTGTTCAACACGCTCAACAAGGACTCCGCTTTCCGGCTTGTCACAGTACGGAAAGCCAAGGATCTTTTGACCGCGGCCAATACAAGGCTCGCGGTGTCCCTCGGCATATCGAATGCGGCAGCCACCGCGCTTATGGCAACGCTTACATTGGGCTTGTCGCTTGTCGTGACCGGTCTTGTCGTAGCGTGGAACAAATACTCCGACGCGCAGGAGAAAGCGGCGGAGAAGGCCCGTGAACTTGTGGAGATAGAAAGTTCCGGCCGTGCCCGGATGGTCAAGACCCGGTTTGAGATTGACAGTACCGCCCGGACACTGAAGGAATTTACCGGCACCAAGGAGCAGGAGCGTGTGAAGGTAGAAGAGCTTAACCGCAAATACGGCGAGAGTTTCGGTTATTACAACACCATCGCTGAATGGTACGATGTCCTGATCCGGAAAGGGGAGGACTATGTGCAGATGCTTTTCCTGCAGGCCAAGGCGCAGGCGTTGGTCGACAAGGCTGTGAAAGCCGATGAGGAGGTAGCCGGCATAGAGGCTAACGGAGTGGAACATTACCGCCCTTTCTGGGGCGCGGGCGGCAAGGCCTATATGTTTTTCGGAGGCGGTAAAAAAGGGCATTACGGCAGCGACCCGGCAGAACTGGCATATAACAAGGCCCTAAAGGAAGCCACGGACAAACGGCGCGCGAGCCTTGCCGAGGCAGAGGAACTGCAGCGTCAGATGGAAGAATTACGTAAAAAATCGCATATCGGCGGGTTCGTGGCCCCCGAGGGACCCGGCGGTTCCACGGAAAACGCCAAGCCAAAGAACACCCTTGCCGAAATGGAGTTCGAGGCAGCCCGTAGGATTGAGGACCGCCGCATAGACATTATACGGGAAGGCTACGAGAAAGAACGCGCCGAGGCTCTTTTGAATTTCGAGCGGGAAAAAGAACGTATCACCACCGAGGAGCAGCAAAGGGTGGAACTATACCGGAAACTCAAGGAAGCCGGCGAGAAGGTGACACCCGAGCAGCTTGCCAATATCCATGCGCAGGCCGCCACCCAACGCACTCTTGCGGCGCAGATATATGACGCCACTACGGCAGAAATTACAGCCCGGGAAAACAAGGATGCTGCCGACAGACAGAAGAAGCGCGAGGATGAGCTGCAGGCACTGTTAGGCAAATATCAGGACTACGAGGCGCAACGCTCGGCTATCAAGCGTCAGGGCGATGCCGACATAGCGGCTCTTGAGGCGGCACGTACCGCAGAGAACGGCGATGAGATAGATCGGGCAATAGATGTCGCCCGGGAAAAAGTGCGTCAGGGCATTCAGGCGATAAATGACGAGGAAGCCCGGAGTATGGCGCAGGACAATGATTTTTTGCGCAATCTCTTCGGTGATTACTCAAGCATGAGCCTTGACGCCTTGCAGGGGCTTATCGCGCAGGCCCGGAAGCTCCGGGACTACCTGAACGGGAAAGGCACAGCGGATGGGCTTACCTTCATTAGCGATGAGCAGCTCAAGAATATTGAAGCAAGCCCGGCAGAACTTGACAAACTTAAAAAGGCGCTTGACAAACTGCTCGGAGGTGGCAAGGGCGCCACCAACAAATGGGAGCGGATATTCCAGACATTCAAAACCGGTATATCCGGATTGCGTGGAGCCGGAGGAGCCAAAGAGATAGCCGGGTCGATCGGTACCATAGCCAGTGCGGCGCAGGAAGCCGGAGCGGAACTGGGCGCCATGCTCGAGCAACTCGGCGAAAGTGAGATTTCCGATGCCGTGAATGGCGTTCAGCAGGTGATGGGTGCCGTATCAAACATAGGGCAGGGATTTGCGCAGGGTGGCATTGTCGGAGGCATAGGCGCAGCCGTAGGGGAGGGGATTAAGTTCCTGACCTCGGCGTTTGCTGCGGAAGCCCGCCACAGAGAAGCCCTGAAAGAGATAGAGCGTGCCAAGCTCGATTTCCAACGCCAGTATAATCTCCTGCTTCTGCAGCAGAACCTGTTGATGAAGGATGCCGAGAGTATTTTCGGTGAGAAGCAGGTGGCCAAGGCGGCCAATGCCATAGAGGTTTACCGTCAGGCATTGGCACAGTTCAAGGAGGAACTGCAGGGTGATGCTCCGAAGCAGAACTTCTGGGAGCGCCTGACAAATGATGCCGGGGGTACATACCGCAAGCGTCTTGACGCATACAACGCGGGGTTCGGAGCCCTTTACAACGCCCAGATTGTCACCGGGCATAAAAAGACCGGCCTGTTCGGGTGGGGTAAAGGCAAGGACCTGTACAGTTCCATACTGAGCGTATACCCCGAACTTATCAAGGCCAACGGCGAGCTTGACACCGAGATGCTTCGCGTGATACTCGACACCCGGAAAATGAGCGATGAGACCCGCAGTTACCTTGAGAACCTCATAGAGCTTAAAGACGCGATGGACGAGGCCGAGGAGTCGCTTGAAAACTACCTGACCGAAACGTTCGGCAGTCTGGGCTCCGGGATCATGGACGCTGTCACCTCGGCGTTGCAAGGTAGCGGCACGGCTCTGGAAAACTTTGCGGCCAATGCCGCCGGAGTCCTCGAGAACCTCGGGGAGCAGATAGCCTATTCGCTGTTCTTTGCCGACAAGTTCGCGGATCTTCAGGAAAAACTGAAAAGCGTCTACGGTAGCGGCAAAAGCGAGGAGGCCATAGCCAACGATGCCATGGGCGTAATCGACAGCTTCTATGACAATATCGGCAAGAACGTGGATGCCGCACAGGCATGGATGGAGGCATGGAAGGAGAAAGCGGCCGCCATGGGCTTTGACCTATGGAAAAACGACGGTGACACCGCGGGAGGCTCCCAGAGCGCCCGGGCCGGCGTATATACCGCGATGAGTCAGGAGCAGGGCACCAAGCTTGAGGGCCTGTTCACGAGCGTCCAGATGCACGCAGCTTCCATCGATGAGACCCTTGACGGTTTCATGGACACGTTCGGGCAGTTGTGCGACACCATAGGCAAAATTCTGGAAAATGTCGAGTCGTTGCCGGAGATGGCCGAAGATATACATGAACTGCGTACGAACGGAATAAAACTGAGATCACTATGACCGATATAATGAACGGGCTGCTTTATATAAACGGGCGCGATGTCTGGAGTGACTTCGGCGCATGGCTCACGGAGGAGAAGGAGGGCGACACCAAGAATTACTCCGCCCTCCAGAAACCGCCGGCGACGAAAAGCCATGTCGCGGTCAGCTTCCGGGAGCAGGACGGCGAGAAGCTGACCGAAAAGCTCGTGCAGAAATGGAAACCCCGCGACATAGCGTTGAAGTTTGCGGTCGCGGCTGCCGACAAGGCGTCCTTCATCGCAAGGCGGGACGCATTCGTGTCATTCCTGAAAGAAGGCACCGACGGCTGGCTTGACATGAGAGTCCCGGAACTTGGCCGTACCTACCGTGTCTATTACAAGGACTGCTCGGACTACGAGCATCTGGAAGATATAGGCGGCGGCATGGTGGCGGCGCGTTTCACGGTCAAATTCCGTGAGCCGAACCCCGAATTCTGACTGCATTAAAACGATATTCTAATGGAACTTAAAATATATTCAAGCGACGGCAGGCTGAAGCTCACGGTGGAACCGAGGGACAACAGCACACAGGCGGAGGAGATACAGGCGGGCAATGTTCTGAATGTTTCCTTCATCCTTCCGGAACGTGTGTCGCTTGGCGTGAACGATTATGCTGACTTCATGTGGCGGCGCTACTGGCTGACCGAGAAATACCGTCCGGTACAGAAATCCACAGTCGAGTGGGAGTACTCGTTGAAGCTCTACGGGCTGGAGAACCTGATCTCCCGGTTCCTTGTCCTCAACACCACAGACGGGGGCAATGAGCCGGTGTTCACGCTGACAGCCCCGCCCCGGGAGCATGTGGCGCTCATCGTGAAATCCATCAATGCCGGTTTCGGGACCAATGACTGGAAGGTCGGTACCGTTGAAGCCGGCGACAATATCGTTGTGGACTACCACGGCAAATATTGCGACGAGGGGCTCAAGGCGGTGGCTGATGCAGCCGGCACTGAATACTGGATAGAGGGCACCACCGTCAACCTGTGCCGTTGTGAACATGGGGAACGCGTCACTCTCGGCTACCGGAACGGTCTGACGAAGATACAGCCCGATGTGGCAGACAACGCAAAGGTCTATACGCGCCTGTTCCCCACAGGATCGTCGAAAAACATAGATCCGGCGAAATACGGTCACAGTCGGCTGCAGTTGCCCGGAGGAGCGCAGTATGTGGATGTCAACACCGACAAGTATGGCATTATCCATCATTACGAGGAGAACGCCTTTGCAGGCATATTCCCGCGCTATACCGGAACGGTAAGCAGCGTACGCAGCGAAGAACGCACCAATGATGACGGCGACAAATTCACGGTATATTATTTCATAGACAATAATCTGCCTTTCGATCCCAATAATTATGACCTCGGCACATTGGTAAAACGTGTGACATTCCAAGAGGGTAGCGAGCTTGCCGGACTGGGAAGCGATGACAACGGCACCCACTATTTTGAAATCAATTTTGACAGTGATACCCGGGAGTTCGAGATAATCACCCAGTTTACCGGCTCCGGACAGTTGCCGGGCGGTGTGCTTGTTCCCAAGCCGGGAGACCGTTACATACCATGGAACATGCGTATGCCGGATGAGTATTACGCGCTTGCCGAGGCCGAATACCTTGATGCCGTGCATGAGTACAATCGCCGGCACTGTGTCGATGTGTCCTGTTTCAAGGCCCCGACGGACTATATAGAGATTGAGCGGCGCAAGCTCGAGCTTCATGTGGGGCAGCGTGTCCGGCTTGAGAGTTCCGATTATTTCCCGGAGACCGGTTACAAGGACAGCCGCATAACGAAGATAACCCGCAAGATCAACCTTCCGTCGCAGATGGACCTCGAGATCAGCGACGCGCTTTCCACCGGTGCTCTTGACAAGATAAAGGGCAATATCGACGAGGTGAAGGCCTACGTGCAACTGTCACGGGGCAATTTGCCGGATATAGTCAAAACCGGGGACGGCACGCCTTTGACCGATAACAACCTCATGAGCGCTTTGCGCACGATAAAGGAGATAGCCAAGCGGGCACTGTCACGGCTTCACGACGACGAGGCGGCGGGTCTGATCAAGTTCCTTGCCGGACTCGAAGTAGGCACCTACAAGGAGGGATTGAGCGGCGCGAAAGTCGATGCCGACGGCAACGCTGTGTTCGGTGAGCTGCTCACCCGGCTCAAGGCCACCCTTGCGCAGTTGCAGGTCAACGGTGCGTCTGAATTCCGGGGGCAGCTGTCAAGCGAGGACTTCATCTCCGGCTTCATAGGAGGCAAGGGGTGGGCGATATTCAAGCGCGAAGTCCTGAACGTCCTCGGCGTGCCCGAAACGAAATATACCGGCGAGTTCGATGACATAGTGATACGCGGCACCCTCCGTGTTTTTACCATGGTGATATCACAGCTGTTGGGAGAGAACGACAACCGTATCTTTACCGGCATGATGGAGGTGGACCATTACGACCCGGCTACCGGGCGCGTCTATCTCAATACCCGTGACGGCAAGTTTTACAACCCTTTCCGTGCGGACGACTATATCATGGTGCAACAATACAATGGCATGCCCTCGCAAGAGAACGGCCATTATATCACCAAGCATTACGAGCTGATCATAACCGATGCCGGCTGCGGAAGCCGGTCGGACGGAGAGAACCGCCTTGACTGGGTGGAGTTCAAAAACTTTGTATCGGCAGACGGCAGACCGGCAGTCGATGTCATATCCAAAGGCGACACATTCACCCGTGTTGACAATGCCACCGATGCGGACAGAAAGGGACTGATCCAGATTATCACGGTAGGCACCGCCACCCCGTACATGGATATCGTGTACGGCATGAAAACCGACCCCGACAACTATCTGAAGGGTAGGCTCGGCAACCTGAAAGGTATACACCATCACCTTTTCGGATGGCTTGACGGTTTCGGCGAACTGTTGACCAACCTGTATGCCGTGGGCGACTTCCGGTTGCGCCGTACTGGGGAGAGCATCGACGCGAAGATAGAGATGCTCAAGGCGATGTTCGCAACGCGATACAGCAACCTGCGTTATGAACTTACCGAGGATGACAACTACCTGCGTAACGCCACATTTGACGAAACCATGGACGGCTGGACCGTGCAGGATGACGGCAAGGTCATAACCTCCAACGGCGAGGCGTTGCTTATGAACGGCAACACCTATATAGCCGACGGAAGGATCGCCGGCATAGAGCATCTGGACGGTCGCAATGTATTGCATCTGAAAAAGAGCTCAATCCGTCAGGCGAACGCATTGATCCGCAAGCCCGGCACCCACAAGGAGTATGTACCGCCCACGCACAACGACATGACCGACCAATGGGTCGATGTCAAGGACACCCTGTATATGGGCATCCGTTTCCTTGCCCGAACCGATGGTACCCTGACCGTCGGCATGAGCGGCGCGACCTCGGAACCCGGTTCCCTCCCGGTTCCGGCGGCAGTGCCCGTTACCGCATCGATGGAATGGCAGGATCTTCAATGGCAGGGCACATGGGACGGTAAGGGTGACTTTGTGCTACAGTACACCGGCGATATGTACGTGTCGATATTATCCGTGACCGACAAGCCCCTTGATGACTTCAAAAAAGAGGTATCAACGCAGATAATCCAAACCGCCGGCAATATCCGTCTGCTCGGCACCAACATCAACAACCTAAAGGGCACAGTGACGCAGCTCGGTATTGACCTTGACGCAGCCGAGGAGCAGATAAGGATATATGCCGACAAATACGACAAGCTCAACGGCACGGTCACCAACCTCGGCATAAGGCTTGATGCCGCCGAGGGCAGCATCACCAACTACGCCACCCGGATAAGTGCCAATGAGAGTGCCATATCGGCATTGCGCATCAAGACGGACTCCATCAGTTCGGTAGTCGCCGGAGTGCAGGGCGACCTCGACACCGCCAAAGCGAGGATAGAGGCGGTTGCCGCCATAGCCAACAGTGCGGGTGACGCCAAGGTGTACAATCAGGCGAATAATCCTTGGAATTCGTGGCCATCCGGTCAGGAGCATAAGAATGTGGGTGCCACATGGCACAACACCTCCGATGGCCATACCTACCGTTATATCGGATATGACAACATTAACAAGTGGGAGGACATAACCGACCAGCAGGACGCCGCAAGCTACATACTGCAGAACAAGGACAAGATCAGCACGGTGGTGGGAAGCTTTGACTCTTCCGGCAGGCTTACCAATACGAGCGGGCTTGTGACGACAGCCTATGCCAGTCAGATATACGCCACCAAAACGACCGTGGACGCCCTTACCGGACGTGTCAACACGGCAGAGGCGAGCATCAACGTGCACTCCACCCAGATAGCCATGCGTGTTGAAAAGGACGGGGTCATTTCGGCGATCAACCAAAGCGCCGAGTCTGTCACTATCAGCGCCTCGAAAATTAACTTCAACGGCATGGTGACGATGAACAACTCCTTCCGTGTGGAGGTCAACGGCACCACGCACATTGGAGGTTTTGTCGTAGGCGGCAACGGTCTGACCAACCGCAATGATGACGGTACATTCACGAATGATGCTTATATCATCTTCCGCAACGACCCCCACAAGTGTTTTGCCGGGATAGGTGGCAACATCCTCCCGGGTTCTTCCGGCGCGCGGGGCGTGGCTCGTTTTGAGAACTATGACGAGTCGGACTGGTGGGGTCTCGGCCATAATTATGCGCTTCTTGTCGGTGCCCGCGGAGCCGCCGACAACAGCGCCATCGCCATAAGCGGCGGATATGTTTCCGGTCTCGCCTTGAAAACCGAGGTGATAGGACACGACAGTATCACCCAGCCCACCGTCCCCACGGTCAAGAGCGTGACTATCGGCCGTGACGTCAACAGCGTATATGTCTCCACGCATTTCAACTGGCGCGCCAAGGCAACGGAAACGAACGGCACCGCAGTCGCCTACCAAAGCAAGACCCGGGAAGTGAAGCTGACACTGCCTGACATGCAGCCCTACGATAACGGTCATGTACTCTTTATCAAGCGCGGTACTAATAACGGCAACTATGTCCGTGTGATACCGGGGTGGAGCTACCGTCGTGAATTTAACTCCTCGACGCTCAAATGGGAGGTCAAATCCGGGCGTAGCTATATCATTTATGACAACGAGAGCTATGCAACGCCCTCCAGCCCTTTGACATTGAACAGCTGCGGCGACGCGATGTGCCTGATATACTACCGTGAGATACGTGTGACAATAAACAACGTGACCTATTACGGTGCATGGGTCCAGCATAAGTTCCCGAGGGAATGGTAATTGAATTAATGAACAACCTAAAAACAATTAAGAATCATGAAAGTGAATTTTGACAAGACCTTCAAGGACTGCTTCGGCAACGAGGTGGTCAACGACAAGACCGGCAAGGCGACCAATATAGCCGAGTCCCTGTGCATGGTGATCTTCAACCTCAACAGCATGGGGGGCGTACCGCTGCCACCCGACAAGAAGTACGCGTTGCACAAAATCTGTCAGAAAATAGCGGGTAGCCCCGGTGAAGTGGAACTGACCACCGAAGAGGGCACGCTTCTGAAAGAGATTGCTGCAGAGTCATACTCGTGCGGTGCCTACGGTCAAGTGGCCGACATAATCGAGAACAACGTCTAACCATTAAAAAATAATGAAACATGGAAAAGAAAGCAGAAAACTCAACCACCAACTACGCGCCTGAAAAGGTGACCGATGGCGTAGAAATCAACTTCACAAAGATTGTGACCGGCGGCAACACCACCATCAGCGGCACGATAAAAAAGGACAGCACCGATGTCGGCAGTGTCAGCTTTGAGACTACCGGCAACTACCTCATCACCTCCATCAAGCCCTATACCGGGCTTACCGACGGGGAAGTGGTGGCAGTGTACAATGCGGTCCCCGGCTGCATCACCGAGATGCTCAACGACTAATACGCGGGGCCATGGGACAGATACAGACCCCGCAGATGGAGCTTGAGGCGTTCTGTGCCCAGCTTGCGCCGGTGTTTTTGGAATACCTGCGCACTCATGGAACGGCGGTGGACCGCATCGAGGTGGCCACGAGCCTTGAAGGCATCACCGCGCTTCCTGCCCGCTATTCCTTGGGCGGAGTAGAAAAGAACGTCCTCGCCCCTTTGAAACTGCTTACAAAGGATGTCGATGTGAAAATTGCCGCTTGCCAGCAGGCCACGGCCAAAGCGAATACAGCCGCCGACAACGCCAATGCCGCCGCCAACCGTGTTACCACCGCCATCACGGACATAAGCGCCGAGAAAGCGGCGGCACAGGCGGCCACGGCCAAAGCCAACGCTGCCGCCACGAATGCCGACAACAAGCGCAAGGAACTTGAGCAGAACGAGGCCGCCCGTCAAGCCAACGAGCAGACCCGTCAAAATCAGGAGTCGGCCCGTCAGACCGCCGAAGCGGCCCGCAAGACTCAGGAGGCCACCCGCCAGAGCAACGAGACGAAGCGTCAGACCGATGTCGCGGCCAAAATTGCCGAGTTGAACACCGCCAAGGGCAATGCCGAGGCGGCCACGCTCGCGGCGAACCGTGCCGCCACCAATGCCAATACGGAGGCGCAGAACCTCTCCACCCTCAAAAGCGAGACCCAGAACGCCGGTGCCTCGGCCAACGCTGCAGCACAGACAGCAGGGGAGAAGATTGTCGAGCTCGAGGCGTTGATGAAAGCCATATCCGGTGAGTCGGCGGCCGCCCCGGCGATACTCAATGTGTCAGCCCCGGCCACGATCTCCACCAAAAACAAAAAGGCGCAGCGCATCGATGCCCGGTTGTTTCCGGGGTATGTCATGCAGAACATCCTTTATCAAAGGGAGGAGGGGAACAGCCTCAAGGTTGACCCGTCCGGCAAGCTGACAGTCACCGGCACCGGCACTACCATGTTCTACGTGATACCGCCGGGTAATACGGACTTATGGAAAGAGGTGAGCGTCACGGTACGACCTCCGAGGATGCGGTTGACAAGTTCCGGGAAGATTCGGCGCTCAATGAGAATGAGAACAGTATAAAACATAATTAGGACACCATTAAAACGGAATTAAAATGGCATTAACAGCACAACAGGAAGCAGACCTTCTGAGTATGCTTGACGCATATAAGAACGGTGAGCAGATAGACGACCTGCCGGCAGCGTCTATGGACGCAACCGACAAGAAGATAGAGGTATTCGACACCAAGAGCGGCGCCAGCCAGTGCATGGACCTGACAGCGGCGGTCGATATGGCCAACGCCCCGTGGTGCGGCCGTGTATGGCGCACGGATCTCGCTACACCCACGGCCGCCACCTATTGCGGCAGCCTTGAGATGCTCAAGAACTTCAAAGACATATTGGAACTTGGCGGCTACCTTGTCAAGAACGACCACAGCCGGCGCAAGCTCGATCCCACGAACCACTACCGCTTCGCCAACGGTGAGACCGCCAAACTTGACGGCTCAATGGGCCATTACCAATGGGGCTGGGGCAAACCCTTCTATTTCGCCCGGTGGACGCAGGGCAACCTCGAATACGAGGCGGTCAGCCTGTACCCGATCAAAGGGCAGTACAACTACCGCATCCCGGTAGGCTCTATATGCGCTACCGGCCTTGCGGCACTTGACCGTACCACTGATACCCTTGTCAGTTATATCAATGATGATGTGCGCTATCGTGGTGGAAATAACAACGCAAACTATGACGGCAAATACAATTCTCTGTTGGGGCATTGCGCCACTAACCGCACTACCGCCCAGTTTGCCGCTGCGGCCCACAAGAACGGCACCGGCTGGCTTGCGGGAACCATGCGTGGCGCGGCAGTGGTGAAGATTTTGATTGAAATCATTATGGGCACTCGCAATGTACAGGCAGCGCTCAACAACAAGGATGCCAACGGACTTTATCAGGGAGGTTTCGGCACCGGTGTGACCAACTGGGATTGGACCAGCTGGAGCAACCACAACGGTAACAATCCTATCCTGCACATGAGCGCAGGTGTCGATATGGCAGACGGTCTCGGGGTGAAAGAGATCCCGGTGGTCAAGGCCGATGGCACGACCGCATTTACCGCCAAAGTCCCGGTCTTTTTCGGGCTTAAAAACTTTTTCGGTTACATTTGGCGCATCAGCGAGGATGAGCTTGCCGAAGCCAACGCCGACAAGACCATGAAGCATTGGGTCACACCGAGCATCTACGGCACCTATACCTACGGTTCCACTGCCGGCATGGTGTTGAAGTCCACCGCCCCGACCTATTCCGGCGGCTGGATCAAGCGCATGAGCTATGACGGTTTAGAGATGTGGCCCACTGAGGTGGGAGGTAGCGAGTCTACTTACCAGTGTGACCATTATTGGAATGGCAGTAATATCGTTTCGGGCTTCCGTGCTGTCTTCCGTGGTGCCGCTACGAGCAGTGGTGGCCCTGCGGGCTGTGGTGCGGTCAGTGTGCACAACGCTGTCACGCATGCCTATGCGAGCATCGGCTCTCCCCTCTGCGAATTCGCAGAGGAGTTCCCTTTGGTGCCGGAGTATTACGCGGTGGTCTGAGGTGGTCAGGAGGCCCAAGGGTTCGGAGTTTTCGGCGGGTACGGAGTGATCCCGGCACACGCCGAAGGCAAAGTACCCGGCGACCGTAGGGAGCCCCGTGTCGGACGCAGGCCGACACCCGTAGTCCGGGGCAAAGCGTACTTTGACATATTTCCATGTTATATCGGGTCTTATAAGCAAAAAAATCATTAAATTTGCGGCGATTTATTCAGGGCTGCCAGTCGCTCATGAGCCGTTTCGGGCTTCCGTGCTGTCTTCCGTGGTGCCAATACGAACAATGGTGGCCCTGCGGGCTGTGGTGCGGTCAATGTGAACAACGCTGTCACGAATGCCAATGCGAACATCGGCTCTCCCCTCAACAATGTAAGATGAAGCGGAGCGACGGGGCCTCACCCCACGGTGAAAAACAAACGACAGGCGGGCAGTGCCGGTAGACGGGTTTATCCCGGCCGACAGCAACGAAGCCGGAAGAATTGCAGACCAAGCCCTGCAATACACCAAAGACACAATCAGACACCAATGACACAGGGACACCCACATGAAACGAAGAGGATATATATCTCCTCGGATCGAGACCATCGAGAACTATGAGGCGGCATTCCGGGGATTTGCCGATAACAAGGAACACCGCGATAACGTGCGGCGTTTCGCGGCAGACCTCGAAGCCAACCTCATGGAACTTCTGGCCGAATACCGGGACGGCACCGGGCACACCTCCGACTATCAGGACGAGGTGATATACGAGCCCAAGCGCAGGATAGTTAGCAAACTTCCTGTGAGGGACCATGTCCGGCAGTGGGCACCGTTACTCCAGACCGAGAATCTGTTTACCGATACCTTCATACGCCGTTCATGCTCATGCGTCAAAGGGAGGGGGACGCATGACTTCATCAACCTTTTAAGGAGGGAGCTTTATGCAGACCCTTATGGCACTTGGTATTTCGTTCAGCTTGACGCCCACCACTTTTTCCCGAACATAGCCCATTTTTTGATGAAAGACCGGGTAAGGAGTAAAATCAAAGACCCTAAACTGCTCCGACACTTGGACGAGTTTATCGACAGTTTCCGGCAGGGTCTGCCGCTTGGTCTGAAAATATCCCAGATACTCGCCAACTTCTTTTTAGCCAAGTTCGACCATGATGCGGTCGGGGTGTTCGGCATAGCCGGAGATCCCGAAAAACTCGCCTACTGGCGCGAGCGCTACGTCACCGACAGCCTTATGACATGCCGGACACAGGCGCAGGCAGAGGAGCTGGGCAGGGGAGTGGCTTACATGGCAGGCAAGTTTGACCGCTATGTAAGGGAGCCGGTAAAATACTTTCGTTTTGCTGACAATATTGTGATGTTGCACCGTGACAAGGTGTTCCTTCATCTCGTCACTGAAATGTGCATCATGGTATTAGCCCGGGACTATCTGATACAGGTAAACAAGGGCTGGAATGTTCGCCCTGTATGGAGCGGCGGTATCGACGTGTGCGGCTATGTGTCGTTCCACACGCACCGCGCCCTGCGCAAGCGCAACAAGAAAGCCCTTTGCCGTCAGGTGGCCAAATGCAAGAAGAAGGGGCTGACCCCGGAGGAAACCCGGCTGCAGTGCGCCAGCCGGATAGGGTTCGCCACCCACGCCAATGCGAACAACTTATTAAGAAAACTCGATATAAACATGGAAAAACGACTTGGAAAGGTCATAAAGAACCGTCGTGCCAACATACCGTTCAAAGGTATGAGATACGATCAGAAGCGCCCGTTCGTGGATATTGTCTGTAAAGATCCGGCGCAGGAAGATAACTTCAAGATAATGCTGCTCGACTATGCCATAGAGGACAGCAAGGTGGAAACCGAAGATTACTTTGCCGAAGTCACCGGCAGTGACGGGGTTGTGAGACAAGAGCGCAAAACACGCCCCAAGAAGTGCCTTGTAATCCGTTACAAGCGCATTCTGCAAACCGCCGTTCAAACGGCGGTGGACGGCGAGGAGCAGGAGAGCTACACCTTTGAGAAGGAGAAAGACAAGGACGGCAATCCCACTGGGAAAGATGCCGAATACTACTCCTACACGGGCTCCGCAATCATGATCGACCAAGCCGACAAGGATTTTAGCAAGGAGGATCTGCCATGCCCCACTGTGGTGATGGAGCAGGTCAACAAGATGAACAAGAAATTTTATAAATTCATGTGACAATGAAAAGAGCAATCTATACAGAGCGCAAGACGCTCGTCAAATATGATGACAACCGGTATATGGCTTACCTCAATGAGGAGGTCATAGACGGTTATGTGCCGGAGGTCAGGGACGGGGAGGAAGCTCCGGAACCCGTAACCGGCTACGCCTACACAGGTACCGAACCCGACGGTGGCACATTGATAGCGGCCACCGACATGAGCCGTGACAGCCTTATAAACGGGATAATCCGCAGCCGTTACAGCCAGACGGAGGAGGATGCCATAAAGACCCACCAGATAGAGGTTCTAAGGGATGCGGGAATAACCAAGTCCGCAGACTACGAGGCTGAATGGAAGGCTTTCAGTGCGTTCCGTACCGCTGCAATTGCCACGGTTGACCGCTGGCTGGAGTAGGGGAGTAGTGCCTTTGTTCGGGGGCGGGCATAATAAAAGCCCCCGGCCTGTTAGTAGTCCTCTTACCTACATACTAACAAAATGCGACGTACCGCACAGCCGGGGGCAAGATACCCTCTGCTGCGGTACGTCGTTTTTTTGTTATGTAGGTAAGAGTGCTGCAAAATTACAAATAATTGCGTAAAATGAAGATATTTGAGATATTAAATTTCCATAGAGAGCTGTTAAACCGGCTCTATGCCTCCGGGGTGAGGCTTGAGGATACCCGTTATATCGACTTGTATGCCGATTATTCCCGTATGCTTGCCGATGGCGAGAAGGTGTCTTATATAGTTGTGCTGCTTGCCGAGAAGTATGCCGTAAGCGAGCGCAAGGTCTATTCGTTGATTAAACGCTTCCAGAACGACTGCATACCCCGTGCAGTATAGATGATGCCCGGACCGGTATAATACGCGCTCAGACGTGGTATATTTGCGCCATAACCCATAATGTCACAGGCTATGAACAAATATCATCACATTCTGAACAGGATTCTCACTGACGGCAGACGTCAGGAGAACCGGAAGGGCGGTATCATCTACCTGCTCAACGAGAGGCTTTCGCTTTTGCCGGGTGACCTGCTCGATATATTCGAGGGGCACGGCATAGCCCGTAAGAAACTGAAAACGGAACTGTCGCTCTTCATGAGCGGCGAGCGTTCGGTGGAGCGTTACCGGGAGGCGGGCATAAACTGGTGGGACTATTGCGGCCAGACCCTTGTCAACAGTTACCCCACTTATTTTGAGAAACTGCCCCCGCTTATCGCCAAGATCAACAGGGAGAAGCGCAACAGCAAGAACTATGTGCTGTTCCTCGGTTCCACGGATGCAGAGAGCAATCAGGCTCCGTGCCTCAGTCTGGTGCAGTTCCAGATAGAAGGCGGTGAGCTGGTTATGACAGCGTACCAGCGGAGTTCCGACGCCAATCTGGGTCTCCCTGCCGACCTGTACCACTTATACCTTATGTCACGTCAGATTGACTTGCCCCTGAAGTCTATCACCCTTAATTTGGGTAATGTTCATATATACGAAAACAACGAGGAACGCACCCGCCGTCTGCTTGCCGGTGAAGAGGGTGTAAAGTTCGATTTGAACGTGTGACGAACAGCGTTATAACACTGTTCCAATGCAGCGGATTTGCAGTACCTTGACTGTGGACCCGCTGCTTTGTTATCCTGATTATTGCGATCTTTGCAACCGAAAAAACAAGAAACAAGATGAAAAAGGAATATTTATCTGCGCCCCTGCCGTTCGTCGGCCAAAAGCGCATGTTCGCCAAAGAATATATCAAGGTTCTTGGCGAGGTTAAGGATGCGAAGGTGTTTGTGGACCTGTTCGGCGGTTCCGGGCTGCTGTCCCATATAACCAAACGACAATGCCCGGACGCTACCGTGGTATATAACGATTTTGACAATTACCGACGCCGGATTGAAAACATACCGCGTACCAATGCCCTTCTGGTGGATCTGCGGAATATTGTACGAGGAGTTCCAAAACACGGTTGTATAAAAGGAACAATGCGTGACGAAGTATTCGTCAGGTTAGAACAGGAGGAACGAACACACGGGTACATAGACTTCATTACTATATCTTCGGCGATCATGTTCTCCATGAAATACAAACTTAGTATTCCGGAGATGAAGAAGGAGGCTCTTTATAACAATATCCGACAGTCTGACTATCCTGCTGCTTCAGATTATCTTGAAGGGCTCACGATTGTTTCATGCGATTACAAGGTGCTGTTTGAGAAGTACCGTGACCGGGATGATGTGGTGTTCCTTGTTGACCCGCCGTATCTCAGCACCGATGTCGGAACGTATAACATGTACTGGAAACTGTCTGACTACCTTGATGTGCTCAAGGTTCTTGTCGGTCACAGATATGTATATTTCACCTCCAACAAGTCATCGATCATTGAATTATGCGACTGGCTCGACAAGAATAAAGAAATCGGCAATCCCTTCATCGGAGCCACACGGAAGGAATTCAACGCATCAATGAACTATAATTCCCATTACACGGACATAATGCTTTATAATGTTGCGTGATCTATATGCAAAAAAAGAGCATCGGATTTGCTTGCTTCCGATGCTCTTTTTTATCATTCCGATGTTGCGCGATTTATATTTCAATAACCGCTTGGAATTGTGATTTCTCCGGATTTTTGCCGGATTTTGAACCTTTCGTTTTGGTTTCTCCGGATTTTTGGATTTGCGGATTATACGGCGAAAAACACCGCGCATGTCGAGTAAACCGGCAGACCGTAGATGGCAAGTTGTCCCGCCTCGCAATCAGGGTCGATAAAAAGAGTCACAATCCCTTTTGCCCCCAGCGCGATGCAAAGCCATGCGATAACACCGCACACTGCCGCCACTTTCAGACTGAGCCGGAACGCCATGCCGACACGGTCCGTTGACCCTGCGCCGTAATTGTAGCTGATAATGGGCTGGGCCGATTGAGCCACTGCGTTGCTCATCATGAACATCAGCGGAAACAGATAACAGGCGATACTGAAAGCTGCCACGCCCGTCTCGCCATAATGTTTCATGAAAACATAGTTGCCTGTAAGCATCATCACCGACATGGCAATCTCCGTTATAAAGGCCGACGAGCCTATGCATATCTGCCGCCATGTGTTGACAAAGAACCCTTTCCCGTCCCATCTGAATTTCAGGACGTAGGAAAATCTCAGAAAATAGGCGAGAACCATGAACGTACCGATGGCTATGCTTATCGATGTCGCCATTGCCGCGCCTTTGACCCCCATTCCGCATGGGAACATGAGGTAATAGTCAAGAACAATGTTGATTACCGCCGGGATAATGTTGCAGAACATGGCAAATTTTGGTGAACCGTCGAGACGTATCACCATCATCCCTATGCACTCGAAGGTCAGGAAAAACAGTCCCGGAATCAGCCACGTCAGGTAATCCATCGCTCCCGGCAGCAGCGCGTCGGAGCAGCCGAGTATACGGGCGGTTTCTTCACGGAACAGTGCCAAGACCGCGACAAGAATGGTTACAATAACCAGCGAGAGCACACAAGCCTGTGTCATGTTCACGCTTGCCCTTTTGCCGTCACCCTGTGCTATGGCGATTCCCGCGACAACCGACGACCCGATGCCGAACATCAGTCCCGAGCCTGTGACAACCATGAACAGCGGCGCGATTATATTGACCGCCGCAATACCGTTTGGCCCCACTCCCTGCCCGACGAATATACCGTCGATAATAGTAATCAGCACATTAAAAATCAATCCCAGCAGCGTCGGGAAAAACATTTTGGAAAACAGCCGGCTGATTTTGCCACCGGCATAGTCAAGACCTGTTTTTTCGTTCTGTTCCATAATATTGTTACACAAAAAAATAAGACCGAATAAGATACCCGGGCGCACCCGACATCTTATCCAGCCAAATAGTTGCGACTATCTACCCTCCGATGATCACTGCAAAGGTAGCAAATTTAATCCGGATACACAATACACTCTCCAATGGCACTTTCACAATAGGTTCCTTTAGAGGGTTTGATTTTCCCGAAATGTTGACAAACGGTTTTCGGATATGGAGTAAAATCACTAACTTTGCATACCCAATATTCATCACTGACAATTATGACTAAAATCGGATCAAAGAAGACCCGGGTCGGTCGCAAGGCGATGCTGCTCGGTAGTGGAGAACTCGGAAAAGAGGTGGCTCTTGAATTGCAGCGTTTCGGAATCGAGGTGATTGCCTGTGACAAGTATGCCGACGCTCCGGCCATGCAGGTGGCCGACAAGAGCTATGTGTTCAACATGCTTGACGGTGCCGAGCTGCGTGCTGTCATCGAGGCTGAGAAACCCGACCATATCATTCCCGAAGTCGAGGCTATCGCTACCCCCGTGCTTGTGGAGCTTGAAAAGGAAGGATATAACGTTACCCCGACGGCCCGCGCCGCGCTCCTCACCATGAACCGCGAGGGTATTCGCCGTCTCGCTGCCGAAGAACTCGGAATCAGGACATCGACCTATCGCTTTGCCTCGACCGAGGAAGAATTCCGTCAGGCTGTTTCTGAGGTAGGGATTCCCTGTGTCGTAAAACCCATCATGAGTTCCAGCGGACATGGCCA